>ERZ894229.81-NODE-81-length-106092-cov-11.5538_pt1 | contig 106092 bp, 95 predicted proteins | sample MGYA00380295_ERZ894229 | MGnify/ENA primary metagenome ERZ894229 (study PRJEB32331, sample SAMN06328479) | human gut metagenome | biome: human gut microbiome; feature: stool | host: Homo sapiens | collected 2014-09-17 ...
GCGTGATATCAGCCATTTAAGCCCTTTCTGTGGTACTTCCCATAATCGCGCTTATAGGAAATTACCACTCAAATCCATTAAAAAATCCCCACAAAAAAATTTAAGTTGAGCACAACCCCTCCAGGATGATATAATTTAATGTGAATAAACACAGAAAGGTATTGACATGGAAAAGCCAGTTGTTTCAGTAATTATGCCTGCTTACAATTGTGAAAAGTTCATAGCAAAGGCGATTGAGTCAGTTCTTGTACAGAATGTTTCGTTAGAATTGATTATTCTTAATGATTGTGCAACGGATGGGACAGAAAGAGTGATACAACAATATCTTTCTGATCAGCGGATCCGTTATGTTAAAAATGACAGAAATATGGGGGTGGCCAGGACGAGAAATGAGGGGGTACGTATGGCAATAGGGGAGTACGTTGCATTTCTGGATTCCGATGACTGGTGGGAGAGGGAGAAATTGAGCAAGCAGTTGGCTCTAATAAAAAAAGAGAAGAAAGTCCTTTGTTCAACAGGACGAGAATTGGTTGACATAAATGGAAAACTCACTGGGAGAGAAATTCCCGTGAAGGAGACGATTTCATATAGTATGATGCTCAAACAGAATTGGATTAATTGTTCTTCTGTATTATTGAAACGGAAGGTGGCAGAGGAATTTCCAATGGAGCATGAAGATAGCCATGAGGACTATATAACCTGGCTGAAAATACTGCAAAAATATCAATATGCCTGTGCGATCAATGAGCCATTGCTGAAGTATCGCTTAAGTAGTCAGGGAAAGTCGGGGAGTAAGCTCAAATCTGCGAAAATGACTTTTAAGGTATACCGATATATGGGATTTTCGTGGTGGAAGTCCATAGGCTGTTTTATTTGTTATGCCTGGAATGGAGTGAGGAAATATATAAGAAAATAAATGAAAGGATGCCTTTACTTCTTTGGCTAAAATTTAAATGACATACTGTAGAGCATGGAAGAAAGAAGAAAAAGTTTATATGGTGGCAGACTCTGCTATCTCTAAAATAAAAGAAGAAGATTTTTTACCAGAGAGTACTTTTGGTGAAGAACATAGAGTTTACAAGCAATATTATGTAAAAGAGGGGCTTTTAAAGATTCGGCAGCTTAGAGATAACATTGCAGTATGCTTTGCCGGAGACGTTGATGTTGGAAATGAGATAGAAGAACATTTGCATACACTGCTTGATGAGGTATCATTTAAGGAATGTATACAACTTATAGAGAATTCTTATAATAACGCGAATATCGAGTTTATACTTTTAAAATCCAGTGGTCAGAATGAGAATGATATTTATTATTTCAATGGAAGTCACTGTGATAAAGTGAACCAGGCAGAAATTGGAAGTGGTAAGGATTTAGAATATTTTAGTCGTGATATGACTGGTATAGTAAATGAATTTCATAAGGCAGGCATAGATAAGTACTATTATTTAGGAGTGGTTATGGGAGTGATGCAGTGCTATATACTGAACAATCAAACATTTCAGTATGGTGTAGGTGGTACGGTGACCGGGATTGTAATGGATTCAAAGATTCACTGGTTCAGAGATATGGAATACTATTTGTTTGATGACGATATTCTAAAACCCGATACGATGTCTGTTATAGCGCGGGGACATAGTGTATTCACTTCTTCTGATTTGACAGGAAGTACTATAATGCTGCTGAATGAATATTTTGATAGTGAGTTGGAAAGAAATCCTTATTTACAGCGTTCGATGATAAAGATTCTTTCCGAAAAAAATATGTTCTATCAAATGTTTTATAGTAGAATGGATAACGTAGCAGTATTCACTCAATTGAATGGATCGACACAGAAGCCATTTTCTAAGCGATGGATCCGAAGACGGAATGAGGCTACAGATTATGTATATACATTCGATCCCCAGTTTGTGCAGTTTTTTTAGAACATGCAAGCCCTGGGGAACGTCTTCCGACTGTGATTGAAGTGGTAGCAAATGTAGATGATCACGTTGATTATAAAGATATTGCCAGTATCATTAAGGAAAAGGATGATGGGTTTGTACGTGAAAACCCAGAGATGGATTTTGAATTTAATGAATTTGAAATGGTAGGATTTGATAAATCTGCTCTTAATAGAATTAAGAAAAGCATCAAAAAATATAATAATATGATGATCATTGATTTCGGATTTTTGTTTGGTGAAATTAAGAGAAAATTTGAACTTTATAAACCTCATCATGAAATGTATATAGAGGAATTGGATTTAACCCAAATTATTAATTCGTTTCCACATCTGATTTTAGATGATTCTTTTGAATCAGTCCATTTTGTGGATAATGATTTTGATAAGTGGAGAGTAATTATAATTAAAGATAAGAATAAAGATATTATAGTTGATGGCTATCATATGACGCGTATGTTTGAAAGATATGATAACTGTGAATTAATTGAAAGCGATACATTTGAAAAAGATTACATGGGGTGGCTTTTTAATCTGATTAAATCTTTTTATCTTGATGAACATTACTTTGGACTGGAAAAGATGGTAATTGTTGCAGATGATGCCAAATCTGATTCACTTCTTCGGGAAATTATCCCAGGATATAATAGAAGTGAAATACCAGATATTTATTTGCTGCGTAATACGAACCTATTAACGAATATGTATAGCTGCGCGGGGATGAAGTACGCTGCTATTGACCAGGTAATTGCTTTAATTATGAAGCTGGAACCAGAAGAATTCTGGAGACTGGAATCAGAGGCATACGATATATAAATGCAGGCGTAAGGACTCCATTTGTACTTTACAGCAGTCTTGTGCTTCATATAGACTTCGGACTGAGAGGGCAAGTACAGGGCAGACGATTTTTATAGCGTCTGCCCTGTCAGATTTGATTTTGCGGAGAGCATTATCACCAAAGTCATTAGTAGGTACGGGATTGACAAGACTCACAAAAAGAATTGACCGGGAATATTGCTGGGTGATGGGGGGAGCAACGCCCCGTATGCACCACAACAACGCAGGGAAGGTCATATGAGAACCTGATTAACGCCCATCTGCCAGTGGCTAGGTCTGTTTTAACAAACCTGTGTGCGAGAACCTGAGATTGTACATTTTCCTTTCTTCGACGTGGATCTTTCTTCATATGAACGACAGGTAAAAGGCGAGCTCAAAATGCTGATGGGTTACAGTATTAATCCAATAATAAGAAATTTTGTTCGAAAAATAGTCTTAGTTTTTTTATAACCTTTTTATGGCGATACTGCAGCGTAGTAAACGGAACCCCTGTACTCTGTGCTATGCTGCGCAGCGATTCATCCTGGCAGTAAATGTGTGCCAGCAGTTCTTTATCTTCTTTATTCAGTGTGTTTAATGCCTGTTTTAACGCGTTTATCAGGAGGTCGCGTTCAGCCTGATGTTCTACAGGATTTCGGTCTTTTTCTGCAAATAATTCACTTCCGTTTAAGCCTTCTCCATCCAGAGCATCGTAGGAGAAGACGCCATTCCGAATATCCCCTTCCCTGAAATAACGATCCTTTCGCTCCCCATGCTGCCAAATCTTATAGATTTCCTCGCTGACAGGAATATTTTGCTGTTCGATTTTAATGTAATATTTTATAATGATCCCCTTCTTTCTTGGTTGTGCAAATAAAACAGGAGAAAACGGGTCCGGCGCTGTGGCCTTTTCGTTTTCTCCTGCTATTTGGTAATGAATCATTCCTTTGCTAGGTAGTTTTTTCTGTAGTTGTTTTCTGAGTATCCGGTTCGATTAAATGGATGTGCTGTACTTTTTTACAGCGCGGGCACTTGATCTCAATGGTTCCGGCGGTCGGCGGTTTAATGTCAAACAGGCGATGATGGCATACCAGACAATAGATTATATGATTCATAAGTCTCCCTCCTTTGAAATCGAACATATGTTCTGATTCTAAAATATCAAATTTTTTAGATTATGTCAATACCGGAATAAAAAAACTAAACCAGAATATAAACTAATTTAAAAGGCGGATGAAAACATTCATGATCTATAGGAACAATACCACATTTCAAAAAATACATTGTTAATTACAATGGAAAAATTTATAATAGAATTACACTTATAAAAAATTGATTAATATGTAGAAGAAATAAACACCTGATAACCAGGCGGGAAAAGCAAAAACAGTAAAATATTAAGAAGGGAGAAGACTATGGCGGAGTATTTATCACCTGGAGTATACGTGGAGGAATTTGATTCAGGGGTGGTACCTGTGGAAGGGGTCAGCACCAGTATCGCCGGTTTTATTGGGGTGGCGGAGAAAGGACCGGTCGGAGGCGTACCGCGGATGGCGACTAATTTTTCGGATTTCAAACAGATTTATGGAACTTATCTTTCCGAAAGGGAAGCCTGTAATTATCGTTTTCTGGCTTATGCGGTAGAGCATTTTTTTATCAATGGAGGGTCCCGCTGTTTTGTGACCAGGGTTGTGCCGGCGGACGCATCTTGTGCGAAGGGAGCTGTGCCAAATACTGGAGAGTCCATTCTGAAGTTTACAGCCAGTAATCCGGGGGCGTGGGGGAATGGGCTGAATATAGTTATATCTCCTTCGAGCAAGGCAAGGACTCAGGTCTTTGACGTGCTGGAGGCGGCAGAGGGTAAGCGGTACTCGGTCAAAAATAGTGCCGGATTTTTTGATGGTGATATTGTAGCGTTTTCAGATGGAAATACTACGGTTTATAATCGGGTGGTGGAGAGTAAAGACAATGTTATTTCTTTTGAACATGAATTTGAAGTGGATGTAACGGATAAGAATCTATTGCCGGATAAGATTATATCCACCTGTGAGTTCGGGCTGGAGGTCAGGTCCGGCGATTCCGTAGAAATCTACGAGAATCTTTCATTTAATAGTAATATTCCACAGTTTGTGGAAGCACAGGTTTCAAAATCAGATCTGATTTGTGTGGAATATGTTGGTAAAGGGAAGGAAGAACTTCGACCACCATTTGAATGTCTTGCGTCTTCCGTTCAGGATACCGTGACGGTTAAGCTTTCAGGCGGCACGAATGGTAATATTCTGAACATGGAGGCTTCCGATTTTATTGGAAATGACCATGGGGCCGGAAATCGAACCGGAATTCAGGCATTTCTGGACAACGACATGGTCTCAGTTATTGCCGTTCCTGGTGTCACAGATCAGAAGGTCCAGCGTTCTCTGACTGCTCAGTGTGAACGAAAGAACAGATTTGCGGTTCTCGATATTCCACGGGAGGCAAAGGCGGTACAGGACATCATCAGGCACAGGGAAAATCTTGATACATCCTATGCGGCTTTCTATCATCCATGGGTGATGGTGTTTGACCCCCTCGATAAGAAAAATATAGCAATTCCTCCTTCCGGATCTGTGATGGGAATCTATGCCCGCAGTGACAATTCCCGCGGCGTCTATAAAGCACCCGCCAATGAAGTGCTTCGGGCTTGTGTGGGACTGGATGTGCAGTTTGACAAAGGTGAACAGGACATTTTGAATCCCAAGGGGGTAAATTTGATCCGGCGGTTCCCAGGTCAGGGAATTCGGGTATGGGGAGCAAGAACTGCAGGCAGCGATGGAACGTGGAAATATATCAACGTGCGCAGACTTTTTATATTTTTAGAGGAATCCATAAAGAAAAATACGGACTGGGTAGTATTTGAAGAAAATAACGAAGAGCTATGGATGCGGGTACAAAGAATAATAGAAGTGTTTCTGAGGGAGGTATGGAGAAGCGGCGGCCTGGCCGGATCATCTCCGGAAGAGGCATTTTATGTAAATATTGGGCGTGACACCATGACACAGGAAGAGATTGATAATGGACACCTGATTTGTATCATTGGCGTGGCTCCAGTGAAGCCAGCTGAGTTTACAATATTCAGGATTACTCAGAATACCGCATCTGCACAGTGAAGATTTTAAGAAGAAGGAACAATAGCGGCTGGCGATTCAGGATTAAAATTCAGTCATGTATGCGCGGCCGGCTAAGGACAGCGCTCTGTAAATAACTGATGAGGTGATTATCTTTGAATTTAAGGAACCGGCACAGAAAGGGCTCACAATGCCATTATATTGTAGAAGAGGTCAAGGGGGGCGTGCCAGGCAGAAAATGGTTTCGCAGCGGCAGAAGAGTTGACAAGAATTTTTGCAGAAGCAGATTGTGAGGAATTGATGGATACTCATATGTATGCTATATGCGGACAAAATTGAACGGAAAATATAAACAATTATACGCGGTATGAAGTAAAGAAATGTGAAAGAAAGATAATGAGAATAATCGACAGTTCAGGTGTTTTGCTGATTAACAGATTGGTTGTATCTGACGGATAATCATTGTTACAATAATAGACAGCAACTGGCTTATAAAATGTATATGAGTATTTTTTAGATAGTGTTGCAAAAGGAATGTATATTGAGGGGAGGAGACTGGGACGGTAATAGAATGCAACAATGTTTATGTGTTCTATTACCGGACAGACCTATAAAACGGATATTTTGAGTCGTATTACAGATTTGGAAGGAAGACTTAAATGACTTGTTTAGCTTCTATAAACGTTTTTCTTCTATAACAAGGAAATAATTGTCATTCAATAAAAATAAGCAGAGAGAGGCGGTGGAACAGGTATAAAGATAGAATAAAGAGTTATATTGGAAAGATAATGTACGACTGTTGAAAAAAATATAGAGATCTTAATTGACGATATGGTTTGGGTCTGTTAGGGAACGGAGGGGGCGGATGAGTTATAAAGTCTCCTTTCATAATTCACAGAGGTGTCCTCTGTTGGAGGACAAATGGTTGAGATAGATATAGCTTTAAATGTGGAACTGACAAGTAAGAGCAGTTTTAAAAGTGTATAATAAAAATGAAAAGTGATTATTAATCGTTTGAATGCACCAAAATAACATGGAAAGATACGCCTGGAGAATACATAAAAGAGGCATGGAGTAAAGTATGAGATCGGAACGCAGAAGTATTAAGTATTCAAGTGAATTAATTTAGAAATATAAGAATTATAAAAGATATAGCAATAAAAATGCATCAAAAATATTATCAGGAATTCTATTAGGAAATGCATCGGAAACGATATTAGGGAATCAATCAATGGATCAATCAGAGGATCAATCAGGAAATCAATCAGGAAATCAATCAGAGGATCAATCAGAAAATTAAACAGAGAATCAATCAGGAAATCAATCAGAAAATCAATCAGGAAATTAATAAGGAAATCAAACAGAAAATTAATCAGGAAATCAATCAAGAAATCAATCAGAGGATCAACCAGAAAATCAATCAAAAAATGTATCAAAAAGTATACTCAAAAACCACATCAAAAAATTCTACCACAAACAATATCACCACTTATATCAACCACCCCACCAAAAAACACATCACATCTCCCTCTCTACCACTCTTCCCCCTCCCCCTCAATCACAATCTCATCAAAATATCCACATGCCCGCAGCACCCAAAGGGCCTCTTTGATGACCCGTTCGTCGCCGGCGGCGTGCAGGATAATGCGGCGGTTCTCGAAGCGGTTTTCCAAAATGTTTTTTAGGGCGCCGGGGCGGTAGGAGGCTCTGGGGACCATACCGTAGCAGGCCTGCTGCACATTTTTTGCAGGTGGGTTTGGATCGATGAGAATAATTTTGTCGAAATCGTAAATGACATCGTTTTTCATATATCTGGTACTTCCTTTCGGAGAAGATGGATACATATGGTACTGCTGATTTTTTTTGACTTAACCGTGTGTTTATTGACTTTTTGTGAGGCTGCCGTTTTGTCGAATATTGCGATATGTTTTGCTTTTCAAACGGCCGGAAACGTCTTATAGTGGTTACAAGAAAAGCAAAAAAAGGAGGGTTTTCCACATGACTGATACTGAAAAGATGAGGTTCATGGAAATGGAGAATATGAGGTTAATGGAAGAAAATGTTAAGCTGCGCAGAGTGATATCGAAATTAAATCAGACACTTAACAGACTGATCGAACATTACATAAGTTCTGACAGGATCGCATGACCGAGGGTATTGGGGAGTGCCCCGCACTCCCAATAAAACTCTCTGTTATCGCTATTCCTGATTTTCTGAGTTACCGGCGCCGCCGGAAGCTTTTTCACCAGATGGTGGAATAGGAGGCTTGCCGGCCGGTTCGATTCCTTTGTTTTTACGCACCAGATCCCAGATTGTCTGATGCATCCATTCAACGGTCTCGTTCAGCTTTTTATTTTCGGCTTCCAGTTCGACGATGCGATCGCTCATGCGGGCGATGACCTCCCGGTTATTATAGGCCTTGTGTGGCGCCATCAGGCGTTTGACGTAAGGAGAAGAAGCAGAAATAATCTGTTTCGACAGTAAATCGTCCCGCTCTTCACAGCTTAAATCCATAAAGTCCTGAAAACTGATGGACAAAGGTACCATGTTCACGGAGCATTTGGGACATACCGCATTTTTAGGAAGCTGGTAATATCCATAATACCCGCATTTCGAACAATAGTACACGGAAAGCTCTCTCATAGCGTCCTCCTTTTTTGCTTTTCCTGCCAAAATGGCAGTACTCTTCTATATATATAACGCAAAATAAAGAAAATTATAACGCGAAATATCGCCTTTTTGCAGAAATTTCCAAAATTTTATGTTTTATTAACACTATTGCTCTAAATATGGAGCAAAAAATGCATTTTTGCGGCTTTTAGTTTTAAACGTAAGAACTGCGTACACTCATCCCTGATGCAGTAAAAAACAGACTGCCCCAAGGGGCAGCCTGCCGGTTTGAACGGATGAAACTTTTGTTACTTTCTATGCATTACTGGATAATGCCGTTTACGTCGACAACCCAGGTCTTGCCGTTAGAATCTTTATAATCTTTGAAGCCATTTCCAAGTTCCGGCTTTGTAGCGGATTTGGAGGAAGAGGACGCCTTCTGGATGGAACCGCTTGTGTTCACCAGATACTGGTTTCCGTCGTAATTCATCGGAGCCAGTCTTAAATCAGAGTCTGCGTCTTTTCTTAAACCATACTCGTACAGTGTGTTGTCACGGATCCCGTGGAAGCCCTGGCCCTTTCTGGAGCCGTCGGTATAGAAGAACCATGTCTGATTCTCATCTAAATCTTCATTGTAAATAACCTGCTTGCCGGTTCTCATAACGCCGTCCTCTGCGAAGTAGAAGTTGGCAATTTCTCCATCTTCCAGATTGACAACCTTTAAACCAGTCTGCATTTCACCCTTTGTATTAAACGCATATTTCTTAGACTCTACAGTGAATAACTGAAGTCCGTTATCTGCATGGTACGGCTTACCGTTCTTGAAGTAGAAGTTATAAAGTTCGCCTTCTGCGCTAATGCCTTCCACGCCCTCGATGGTTCTCCATCCGGTTACGCGTTTTCCATTTTCCGGCTCATAGTACTGATATCCGGCCACGGTGGTTGCTGTATTTTCTGCAGCATCGGAAGGTGTTGCATTTTCTGCATTCTCATCTGCAGGAAGCTTAAACCATCCTGTCTGCATCACGCCGTCTACGAAGGTATAGTAGTCGCCGCTGATCTTTTTATCGACCTGATTTTCTACCATTTTTCCGTTTGTGTCAAAATAGTACCAGGAATGGGTCATCTCAGGATCGTCGCTTTCGTTCTCCAGCTGAATCCAGCCAGTCTTCATCACGCCGTCGTCTGCCTCGCCCAGGTAGTATGTCGCGTTATCGATTTCTACCTTTCCTGTCATCATCTGTCCGTCTTCGTTGAAATAATACCAGCTTTCGCCGATCTTCTGCCATTTGGCGATTGCGGCCTTGCCGTTCTTTCCGTAATAGTACCAGTGGTACTCGGCAGCGTCAGGGGAGTCCCATGCGTCTTCATTTTCAATGGAGATCCACTGGTCCATAACCCGTTTGCCGGTTTCATCAACGTAATATTCATCAATTTGTGCATTTGTGGCGATTTCGCCTTCTTCATTTAAGTAATACCAGTCTTCGCCGCGCTTCTTCCAGGTGTCTGTTAAGAAGTAATCGTCCTCTTCATAATATTTGAAGGAACCGTTTTCTTCTACCCAGCCGATTGTTTTTGCATATGCGGTGGAAGACCCGCCGGTGAAGCCCATCTCTGGAGCTGCTACGGTCATTACTGCCGCAGCGGATAATACAGCCATCATTTTTAAATTCTTTTTCATAAAAAATTTCTCTCCTTTTTTCTCACTTTGATTTGTCGTGGCCGAAAATCCATAGTTGCATTACTCTGCGATTATAACGTACGCTAGGTGGGTAGCGAAAGTGTGGGTTGATGGCAGATATGGAAGGAGATAACAGAACATGGAGATGGATGTAGAATTTGAGGGGTTCCTCCGTAGAAGCAATCTGGCCGATAATACGATAAAAGCCTATGTATACGCGGTGAAACAGTATTGCGGCCGGTATGACAGAGTGACGAAAAGTAATCTCCAAAAATACAAACTGTTCCTGCTTGAAAACTACAAACCGAAAACCGTGAACCTGCGGATAAGAGCAGTAAACTGTTATCTGGAAGCAATCGGCAAGGAAAAACTGGCATTATCTTCTGTCAAGGTACAACAGAAGACGTATCTGGAAAATGTAATCAGCGACGCAGATTATATGTATTTTAAGGAGTGCTTAAGAAGGGACGGGGAATGGTTCTGGTATTTTGTCATCCGTTTCATGGCCGCCACAGGAGCCAGGGTGAGCGAACTGGTTCAGATTAAGGCGGAACATGTGCAGACGGGCTACTTGGATCTCTATTCCAAGGGCGGGAAAATTCGGCGTATTTACATACCGAGCGCCCTGCGGGAAGAGGCTATGCAGTGGATTAAATACCGTGGAATCGAGAGCGGTTTTCTTTTTTTAAACCGTTCGGGAGACCGTATCACCACGAGGGGAATTGCCGGGCAGCTGAAGAAATTTGCCGCCCGGTACGGGATCCCCGTGGAGGTGGTCTATCCCCATTCCTTTCGCCACCGGTTCGCGAAGAATTTCCTGGAAAAATTCTCAGACATCGCGCTTCTGGCCGACTTAATGGGGCATGAAAGCATCGAGACAACGAGGATTTACTTGAGAAGGACGAGTTCCGAACAACAGCAGATTGTAGACCAGGTAGTAGACTGGTGAGAAAAGGGGGTAAAAAGTAAGAAAAACTTCAATATGCATTTTATAAGGGGTGTGGTATACTATGAGTACTTAGCGAGGTATTTTCGAGCTTAGTACGAATGCACACCTGGACACTCAGCGTGCCCCGCTTCATCGGGCATAACGAGGTATTTCACGAGTTTAGTGACCATGGTGTACTATGAGTACTTAGCGAGGTAATTCGTACCTAGACAGACAATTATTATTTTTTTATGTAAGGAGAATCCATCATGCGAATGAAAGTATCCAATTACATCTCCCAAAAACTTGTGGATTTTGGTATCACACAGGTATTTACCGTGACCGGAGGCGGAGCGATGCACTTAAATGATGCACTGGGGCATCAGAAGGGACTTACCTGCCTTTATAATCATCACGAGCAGGCATGCGCCATCGCGGCAGAGTGTTATGCGCGGGTTCAGGGACGCATAGCGGCTGTATGTGTTACGACAGGCCCGGGGGGCACCAATGCCATCACCGGGGTTGTAGGGGGATGGCTGGACTCCATACCCATGCTGGTATTATCCGGACAGGTTCGATACGACACGACGGCAAGGTGGTCGGGAGTGGGAATCAGAGCCATGGGAGACCAGGAGTTTGACATCACGAAGGCGATCGACTGTATGACAAAGTACAGCGAGATGGTCATCGACCCCATGAGAATTCGCTACTGCCTGGAGAAGGCCATCTATCTGGCCTATTCCGGCCGCCCGGGTCCGGCGTGGCTTGACATTCCGTTGAACGTTCAGGGCGCTTATATTGAGACAGAGGAACTGATCGGTTTCTCACCGGAAGATTATGAAGCGGGAGGCGATGGCTGGGCTGTGCCTTCCGATTGTCACGGTGATTCGTGCGGTGGGCGTGTGAGCGATTGTCCAAAGATAGAGGCCGACAATGCGGGGCAGGGCGAGAAGCGTCAGGTGCTTCCGCCATCCGTAACGCGGGAAACGGCAAGAGAAATTATTGAAAAGATTAAAAACTCCGAACGGCCTGTTATCAACGCAGGAAATGGAATCCGAATCGGACATGCCTTCGATGTATTTTCCAGAGTCGTGGAAAAGCTTGGCGTTCCTGTCGTGACCGGCTGGGACAGCGAGGACTGTATGCCTGATGATCACCCGCTCTACACGGGCCGCGGCGGCGGTATGGGAGACCGCGCGGGCAATTTTGCCATACAGAACAGTGACCTGGTTTTATCTCTCGGAAGCCGCTTAAGCATCCGCCAGGTGGGATATAATTACAGTACATGGGCGAGAGCTGCCTATACCATTGTCAACGACATTGATCCGGAAGAGCTGAAGAAGCCATCCGTTCACATCGACATGGCGGTCCATGCGGATGTGAAGGATTTGCTGGAACAGCTGGAGCTGGTTCTGGATGAAGAGTACGGAGCCGGACAGCCTGTGTTTACCGGCGGCACCGGGCTTAAGGACAGAACATGGACGGAGACCTGCCGCATGTGGAAGGAGAAATATCCGGTTGTCCTTCCGAAGCATTTTGACCACGGGGAAGACGAGGACGCCAATGTCTATGCGTTCATGAAGGAAATGAGCAGCCGTCTGAATGAAGAACAGGTGATCGTTGTAGGCAACGGTTCCGCCTGCGTTGTCGGCGGGCATGCGTGTATCATAAAGAAGGGGCAGCGGTTTATCTCGAATTCAGCTATCGCCTCCATGGGATACGATTTGCCGGCGGCCATTGGGGCCTGCATGGCTGTGCTGGAAGGCCATGTGCAGCAACCCGTATCGCAGCTCACCAGCAGCGATATTATCCTGGTCACCGGCGACGGCAGCATTCAGATGAATCTTCAGGAGCTTCAGACGATCATTCATCACCGGATGCCGATCAAGATCTTTTTGATCAACAATGGCGGCTACCATTCGATCCGGCAGACGCAGAAAAATTTCTTCGGCGAGCCGTTGGTGGGAATCGGTGTGGACAGCCACGACTTAAGCTTCCCTGATATGGAGAAGCTGGCGGGCGCCTACGGTTATCCTTACTGCAGGGCATGCCATAACGGAGAACTGGTGCCGGCCATTGAAACAGCCCTACGGACGGACGGTCCTGTGATCTGTGAGATCTTTGTGAGCCGCGATCAGAATTTTGAACCGAAATCAGCCGCGAAACGCCTTCCCGACGGAACCATGGTGTCTCCGCCGCTGGAAGATTTGTCTCCATTCCTTCCGGATGAGGAGATGGATGAGAATATGATGATTCCGCGGATCAGGGAATGATGAAACAGTGATAAATGAGCAGCAAAAGTGTGAAGAATAAGGAGACGTTTAAACGTTGAATATAGTAGTGACGGGCGCGACGAGTTTTATCGGCGCGCCCATGGTTGACAAACTGATCGGAATGGGACATGATGTCTACGCAGTCGTGCGTCCTGCGTCAAAGAATATCGCAAGGCTCGATGCGGGAAGGGAACGACTCCATGTGATTGAGATGAATTTAGAGGAGGCCGACCGCCTGGACGGCGCAATTTTGGTGCCGTGCGAGGCATTTTTTCATTTTGGCTGGGATGGCGCAGGCAGTGAAAACCGGATGAACCGGGACGTGCAGCAGAAGAACGCGGCAGACTCCCTGAAAGCGCTGGAAGGCGCGAGAAAGCTGGGCTGCCGGACCTTTCTGTTCAGCGGTTCCCAGGCGGAGTACGGGATCCACCGGGAAGCGATGACGGAAGACACTCCGCTAATTCCCGTATCGGAATATGGGAAAGCGAAGGTGGATTTTGGCAGGCAGGCCATGGAAGCGGCCGGCCGCTGGAGACAGGAAGGCTGTGATTGGCACGGTGACTCGTGCGCAGAGCGTGCGAGTGATCATTTCCGGTACATTCATGCCAGAATTTTCAGCATCTATGGACCGGGAGATCATCCGTGGTCCCTGGTGGAAAGCTGTCTTAAGACATTTCCGGCAGGGGGATACCTTTCTCTTGGCGAATGCACGCAGATGTGGAATTTTCTGTATCTGGACGACTTGCTGGAAGCGCTCACCGCCCTTTGGTTAAGCGGCGCGGAAGGAATCTTTAATGTCGCGGGAGAGAGTGGGGAGACGAGGCCTTTAAGAGAGTATGTCCGTCTGATGTATGAGGCATGCGGCTGTCATGGAAGCTACAGCTACGGCAGGAGGCCTCAGAATGCGGAAGGGCCGGCCAACCTGATCCCGGACGTGAAAAAGCTGATGGAAGCGACAGACTGGAGGCAGGAAATAGCCTTTCAGGAGGGAATACAGCGTCTGCTCCAAAGAAAAAATATTTGACAAACAGGAGTTTTTATGGTATGAGAGATAAGATTTGTATTGCATGCGGGAAATCACTTCCGAAACGGCCGCTGATTGTTCTGGATGGCATGCCGGCCTCCGCACAGGATATCCCTGATGCGGAAGGAAGAAATGAGGACAAAGGGATTTCCCTGCATCTGCACCAGTGCGATTTCTGCGGTCTGGTGCAGTTTGACTGTGAGCCTGTCGGCTATTATAAGGACGTCATCCGCTCCGGCGGATTTTCCACCACCATGGTGAATCTGCGCAGAAGACAGTACGGAGCTCTGATTGAGACGTATCATTTAGAAGGAAAGAAATTCATTGAGGCCGGATGCGGTCAGGGAGAATTCTTGTCCGTACTCACGGAGTTTCCGGTGGAGGCTTATGGCATTGAGCATAAGGCAGACCTGGTGGAGCTGGCGAGGAGCCGGGGCTTAAAGGTCTGGAGACAGTTTACGGAAGATGAGAATACGGTTCTGGAGAATACGGAAGACGGCTGTCACGGGCCTTACGATGTATTTCTGTCCTTTAATTTCCTGGAGCATCAGGCCCATCCGGTCCGGATGCTGAAATGTCTTTATAACAATCTGACGGAAGGCGGTTTGGGACTTCTGACCGTTCCGAGTCTGGAATACATTTTGAAATACGACGGATATTATGAGCTGATTCGTGATCATCTCGCCTATTACACCTTCGACACCCTGCGTTTTGTGCTTGCGGAGGCAGGCTTCGAAGTGCTGGAAGAGGAGATGGTGAACCGGGATACGCTGTCGGTGGTTGTAAGAAAACGGCCGGTGACGGAGGGCGTCGAGATGGAAGTTAGGACGGCTGGAAAGACTGAGGACGCGGATCACGTTGGAGAAGATTCGGAAATCTGCGGCATTTCCTCAGCTATTGCAGGCTTTGCGGAGAGCCGCCAGGAGTTGAATCTGGAAGTGGACCGCATTTTAAATCAGTTTGATGAGACCGGCCGGACACTCGCGATCTGGGGAGCCAGCCATCAGGGATTTACCCTGGCGGCGACCACCGGGCTTAAGGACCGTGCGAAATACATGATCGATTCGGCGCCGTTTAAGCAGGGGCGCTTTGCTCCGGCATCTCACATTCCCATCGTAGCTCCGGATCATTTTGAAAAAGAGCCTGTGGATGGCATACTTATCGTAGCTCCGGGATATACGGAGGAGATTGCGGGAATCATAAGAGAAAGATTTGGAAGCAATGTGGAAATTATGACCCTGCGGAGCAGACATATTGAGAAAAAGTTGTGAATAACCAAAGGAGCGTATTACGTTTATGGAGAATATCGTCATCACCGGGGCTACCGGATTTTTAGGGAGCCATCTGGCCCAGTGGTTTCTGGAGCAGGGAGACCGGGTCTATGCCCTGGTGCGGCCGGGATCGGCTAAATTACAGTATTTACCGGAGCACAGGAATTTGATTCCCGTGTACGGAACCATGGAAGAGGCGGCGGACTGCGTGGAAGAAATCGGCCATGCGGATGCGTGGTTTCATTTCGCCTGGGGCGGGGTGAACCGGGAAGAGATTGACTCGCCGGAGGTTCAGGCGGGGAATATAAGAGGCTCTCTGGCCTGTGTGGAAGCGGCGCACCGTCTGGGATGCCGCGTATTCATGGATGCGGGCTCCCGGGTGGAATACGGAGTGATCGAAGATGGCCGCGGTGTGATGACGGAAGAGATGGAATGCAGTCCTGTCAATGAATACGGGAAGGCCAAGCTGGAATTTTTCCGGCAGGCAGTGCCGGTCTGTGAAAGGTATGGCATGAATTTCTGCCATCTGCGATTCTTCAGCGTTTATGGGTACGGGGACCATCCGTGGTCCATCATATCCACGCTTGTGAGGGAACTGCCGCGTGGAGGCCGGGTGAGTTTAAGCGCCTGCCGCCACGAATGGAATTTTATGTACATCGATGATGCCGTGGAGGCGGTGGGCCGCCTGTATGAGCAGGTGAAGGACAAGCCCTGCAAAAAGGGCGCGGCAGTCAATATTGCCAGCCGTGACACAAGGGTACTCAAATCTTTTGTGGAAGAGGTTTTTGAACTTGCCGGAAAGCGCGGAACGCTGGAGTTCGGCACCTTTGTTCAGGCAAAGGAAGGCGCGCTGTCCATACGTCCGGATGTCAGCCGCATGGAGGCCATGACGGACGGATTTAAAGAGCGCTATACGTTTGGCCGCGGCATTACGGAAATGATAAAGAGAGAAATGGAGCACCAGGATGAAGAAAATTAGCGTATTGATTCCATGTTACAATGAGGAGGAGAATGTCGTACCGATCAGCGAGGCGGTCATTAAAACGCTTCAGAAGGACCTTCCGGAGTACGATTACGAACTTGTTTTCATCGACAATGACTCGCAGGATCATACAAGGAGCTTAATCAGACAGCTGTGTGATGAGAATCCGAAGATTAAGGCGATCTTCAATGCACGGAATTTCGGGCAGTTTAACTCCCCGTATTACGGGATGCTTCAGATCACGGGAGACTGCGTGATCGAGATGGTAGCGGATTTCCAGGACCCGGTGGAGCTGATTCCGCAGTACGTTCATGAGTGGGAAAAGGGATATAAAATTGTCATAGGAATCAAGACCAGCAGCAAGGAAAACCGGCTGATGTACTGGCTGCGGGGCTGTTACTATAAGATGATGAAGAAGCTGTCTGACGTGGAGCAGATCGAGCAGTTTACCGGTTCCGGTCTGTATGACAGGGATTTTATCGAAGTGCTGCGGAATCTGGACGATCCGACCCCATTCCTCAGAGGTATCGTCGCGGAACTCGGTTTCAAGATCAAACAGATTCCCTATGAGCAGCCAAAAAGGCGGGCGGGTGAGACGAAAAATCATTTTTACCAGCTTTACGATGCGGCAATGCTCAGCATTACTTCCTATACGAAGGCGGGACTTCGTCTGGCGACTATTTTCGGTAGCATCTGTTCTCTCATCAGCATGGTGGTGGCTGTGGTCTATCTGGTCATGAAGCTAATGTACTGGGACCGTTTTCCGGCAGGTATGGCGCCGGTGCTCATAGGCATGTGTTTCCTCGGGTCCGTGCAGATCTTCTTTATCGGCCTTATGGGAGAATACATTCTGTCCATCAATGCTAGGGTGATGAAGCGGCCGCTCGTCATTGAGGAAGAGAGACTTAATTTTGCGGTGGGAAATGCGGCGGAAAAAGAGGAAGACGGCCTGGAAAACTGTGAGGACGCGGACCTTTTCGCGGCTTCCTTAGAGGATGGAGAGAACGTATGAAATACAAGATCGATGTGGCGCGTATCCGCGAAAATTCAATCGTATTAAATGGCTGGGTGATCGGAAGCAGTCCGGAGGCAGAGGTTTTATTCACTGTCCAGGATGAGAATCAGAAGAACGTGGAGTTTAAGTACGTTCCGGTGCGCCGCGATGACGTCAGCCAGAACTATTTTAAGACCGTATATGAGAAGGACTTCGGATTTGATATCCGCATTCCTTATGTGAGAGATGATAACGAGGACCGTTTCCTGGTGATTCGGTGTGACGGAAAGACCTCCAGGGTGAAGCTGAACACGGAGATCATCGAGAAGCACAACAGCTCCGCGCATAAGAAGCATGCGAAGCTAAAGAGTATGATGAATAAGGAGACGCTCCATTCGGCAATCGAATTCTGGAAGGAAAACGGCTTAAAAGCGTTTCTTTTGAAGTCGAGCCACAAGCTTCAGGGGATTGACAGTGATTACGATTATCCGGAATGGTACCAGCTGACGAAGACGACTGACGAAGAGCTGGAGGCGCAGAAATCGATGGAATTCGATTATATGCCGAAGCTGTCCGTGGTGATTCCGGCTTACAAGACGCCGGAGCGGTATCTGGCGGCCATGCTGGATTCCTTAAGGGCACAGACCTATAAGCACTGGGAGGTCTGCGTGGCGGACGGAAGCCCCAGAGGCGAGAGCGCGGAGCGCGTGCTTAAGCGGTATGCCATGAAGGACGAGAGAATCCGCTACGTGGTTCTGGGTGAAAATAAGGGAATCGCGGGAAATACCAACGCTGCCATCGATATGGCGAAGGGCGATTTCATCGTTCTGGCCGATCACGACGACACGCTGGCGCCGGATGCGCTGTTTGAGTGTGTGAAGGCGATCAACCGTGATCCGGAGATCGACGTGGTCTATACGGATGAGGATAAGCTGGATATTGACGGCGGGGAATTGTTTGAACCGCATTTCAAGCCTGATTTTAATCCGGATCTGCTGACGAGTGTGAACTATATCTGCCATTTATTTGTGGTAAACCGGGAATTATTAGATGAGGTCGGGGGCTTTTTAGAAGAGTTTGACGGAGCCCAGGATTACGACTTCATTTTCCGCTGCACGGAGAAGGCCAGAAAGATTTACCATGTGCCGAAGGCGCTGTATCACTGGCGCTGCCATCAGAATTCCACCTCCAGCAATCCGGAGAGCAAGCTCTACGCCTTCGAGGCGGGGGCGCGGGCTATTCAGGCTCATTATGAACGCATGGGAATCCGGGCGCTGTCTGTGGAAAAGGGCGTGGACTACGGAATCTACCATACGAAATTCGAGATAACCGGGAATCCTCTGGTCTCAGTCATCATTCCGAACAAGGATCATACCGCGGATCTCGATGTCTGCATGCGTTCCCTGATTGAGAAGGGCACCTATAAAAATCTGGAATTTATCATCGTGGAGAACAACAGCACGGAACCGGAGACATTCCAATATTATGAGCGGATTCAGAAAGAGTTTGATTTCATACATGTGGTAAAATGGGAGCGGGAATTCAACTATTCCGCAATCAATAATTTCGGTGTGACGGCGGCCTCGGGAGAGTATCTCCTGTTCTTAAACAATGATACGGAGCTGATTAATCCCGAGAGCATTGAGGAGCTGCTGGGCTTCTGTCAGAGAGATGACGTGGGAATCGTGGGAGCCAGACTTCTCTATTCCGACGATACGATTCAGCATGCGGGAGTGGTCGTGGGATTCGGCGGCATCGCCGGTCATACCTTTATCGGCCTTCACCGGGCGGAGAGCAGCTATTTCAACAGGGCTATGTGTGCCCAGGATTACAGCGCGGTGACAGCGGCCTGCATGATGAGCAAGAAATCGCTGTTTGAAAAGGCTGGCGGCTTCGCGGAGGAGTTAGCCGTTGCGTTTAATGATATCGATTACTGTATGAAGATCCGGTCCCTGGGCAAGCTTGTGGTATATGCGCCGTATGCGCTTTTCTACCACTATGAGTCCAAATCGCGGGGGCTGGAGGATACGCCGGAGAAGGTGGAACGGTTTAACCGGGAGATTAAGCTGTTTGCGGACAGGTGGCCGGATATTTTAAAGGACGGAGACCCATATTACAATCCCAACTTGACGCTTCGCAAATCCAACTTTGCCTTACGCGACCTGCGCAAGGAGAAAATCGGGGAGCCTTATCGGCTGGAGGTATGAGATGGCAGGTAAAGTAACAGTCGTTATTCCAAACTATAATGGCCTTAAATTTATGGAACCGTGTTTTGCAGCACTGGAGGCACAGAGTGAGAAAAACTTTGATGTGCTGGTGGTGGACAACGGTTCGACGGATGGAAGCGTGGAATGGCTGAAGGAGAGTGGAATTCCTTCGGTATTTCTTCCTGAGAATATTGGATTTCCGGGCGCGGTCAATATTGGCATCAAAAAAGCTGAGACGCCCTACGTCATCCTGTTAAATAACGATACGGAGCCGAAGCCGGATTATATCCGGGAAATGATCCGGATGATCGAGCGGTCTCCGAAGATATTTTCTGTGAGCAGCCGGATCATCCAGCTGCATCATAAGGAGCTGATGGACGATGCGGGGGACATGTACAGCCTGCTCGGCTGGGCGTTCCAGAGAGGCGTCGGACAGCCGGTTGCCGGATATAAAAAGCCCTGCCGGGTGTTTGCGGCCTGCGCGGCGGCGGCGATCTACCGGAGGGAAGTCTTCGAGGAGATTGGATACTTTGACGAGTCGCATTTTGCCTATCTGGAGGATGTTGATGTCGGCTACCGGGCGCGGATCTACGGATACGACAATGTTTACTGCCCTGCCGCAGAGCTTTACCACGTGGGAAGCGGAACCAGCGGTTCCAAGTACAATTCCTTTAAGGTAAAACTGGCGGCGAGAAACAATCTCTATTTGAATTATAAGAACATGCCGCTTCTTCAGCTGCTGTTTAATCTGCCGTTCCTTTTGATTGGGACCGGTATTAAATACCTGTTTTTCAAAAAAATGGGCTTTGCTGCCGATTACGCGGAAGGCTTTTCCGAGGGAATTAAGACCCTGGGAAAATGTAAAAAAGTGCCGTTCCGGGCAGAACATATCGGGAATTATCTGCAGATTGAATGGGAACTTTTTACCGGCACACTTCTCTATGTGTGGGAATTTCTCAAGAGAAGATTAAAAAAACTTACGGCGATTTAAGAATTATTTAATGGCATCATGGTACATTATCATGTATAATATACGAGAAATTATCATGGACAAGTTAGGTTTTCGTCGTACGACAGGAAGGTTATGCTGCTATGATAAAGGACAATCAGAAAAAACTGAACGGATTTCATGTAGTGCTGGATGGGCTGGTTATTATCGCCTCCTATGCTCTGGCGTGGTTTATCCTGCTTATGGGAAACCGGTTATTCAGCCCTGAAAAGAAGCTGCTGGCACCGCAGTATTATTTTGCTGCGCTCATCATAATCGTACCGGGATATCTGCTGCTTTACGGTATATTCCACCTCTATGCGCCGAAACGGGTGCAGCAGAGACGATATGAGTTTGCCAATATCTGTAAGGCCAATCTTATTGGGTTTCTGCTTGTTACCATGGTCTTGTTTCTTCTTAACAAGAATCCATACTTTTGGAACTTCTCGAAGAGAATGGTATTTTATTTCTTCGCGATTAACATCATACTGGAAACGCTGGAGCGGAATCTGATCCGTTACGTACTTCATTCCATGCGTTCCAAGGGTTATAATCAGAAGCATATTCTGCTCATTGGTTACAGCCGCGCTGCGGAAGGCTTTATCGACCGGGTGCAGCAGAATCAGGAGTGGGGCTATCAGGTCAAGGGCATCCTGGATGACCATAAGGAATGGGGAACCGAGTATAAGTCGATCCATGTGATCGGCACGGTGAGCGATTTGGATGAGATCCTGGCGCTCAATTCTCTCGATGAGATTGCCATCACGCTGAGCATTGATGAGTATGCAAACCTGGAAAAAATCGTGGCTTCCTGTGAAAAATCAGGCGTCCATACCAAATTTATTCCCGATTATAATAATATCATACCGACCCGTCCCTATACGGAGGATTTACAGGGGCTGCCGGTTATCAACATCAGGCACGTGCCGCTGACCGATCCGGTCAACGCCATCATGAAGCGGATTGTTGATATCTTCGGCGCCATTGTTGCGCTTGTGCTGTTTTCACCGGTGATGCTGGTGACGGCCGTGCTTATCAAGCTGACTTCCCCGGGACCGCTGATCTACAGCCAGGAACGGGTGGGACTTCATAACAGACCATTTAAGATGTACAAGTTCCGGTCCATGGTGGTTCAGGCGCCTTCTGAGGAGAAGAGCAAATGGACGACGCCCCACGATTCGCGTGTGACACCGGTCGGCCGGTTTATCAGAAAGACCAGTATTGATGAGATGCCTCAGTTTTTCAACGTTCTGATGGGCGATATGAGCCTGGTGGGACCGAGACCTGAGCGTCCGCTGTTTGTAGAGAAGTTTAAAGAGGAGATACCGCGGTATATGATTAAGCATCAGGTCCGTCCGGGAATTACCGGCTGGGCGCAGGTCAACGGCTACCGTGGAGATACCTCCATCACGAAACGAATCGAGCACGATTTATATTACATCGAGAACTGGACCCTTGGATTTGATTTTAAGATTTTGTTTCTTACTGTGTTCAAAGGGTTTATCAATAAAAATGCGTACTGAGTAATGTCCGGTACAGCAGGCACCAGAGGATGAGGTTATTTACATGAGCAAGGAATACGATGATGAGTTAGACCGCGCTTCCGGCCCGAATGGGCGGAGCAGGGCCAGAAACAGTGAACACGGAACTTCGGAAGATGCTTACTATCTGGATGATGACTTAAGTACCGCAGGATATAGCGATGCGGACGGTGACACATATGGAAGACAGCAGACGGGAAGACCCATGGGCCGCCCGTCTGAGAGTGCGCAGGGAAATGGCCGGCCTTCCGCAGGTACCGGCAGAGCATCGGGAAACGGCGGACCGCAGGGCGGGAACACCAGAATGCAGGGCAACAGCGGAATGCAGGGCGGCAGCGCCAGAACAGCAGGAAGTGCCGGTGCGCAGGGTGGAAGCTCCAGAGCCGCAGGAAATGGCGGAATGCAGGCAGGAAGCTCCAGAGCCGCAGGAAATAGTGGAATGCAGGGAGGAAACTCCAGGGCCGCAGGAAATAGCGGAATGCAGGCAGGAAACTCCAGGGCCGCAGGAAACGGCGGAATGCAGGGAGGAAACTCCAGGGCCGCAGGAAACGGCGGAATGCAGGGAGGAGACTCCAGAACTGCAGGAAATAGTGGAATGCAGGGAGGAAACTCCAGAGCCGCAGGAAATAGTGGAATGCAGGGAGGAAACTCCAGGGCCGCAGGAAATAGTGGAATGCAGGACGGAAACGTCAGGCAATCCGGAAATAGCGTACCCCAGGGCGGAACTGTCAGGAATGCAGGAAACGGTGCGCCGCAGGGCAGTTTAGGAAACGGATCGAGGAATGCAGGAAACGGACAGACCCAGGGCGGTATGAGACAGGCCGGAGCAGCGGGTAATGGAAATGGCATGGGCCGACAGGAAGGCGGAAGACCGGACGGAGGAAATCCGGTTCAGGGCGGAATGGCGAGAACAACTGGAAGGCCTTCCGGGAATGGACAGTCTCAGGGCGGCGCCGGGAGATCCTCAGGAACCTCCGGCTATGAGCCGAGGCGTCAGACGCTTCAGGGAGCCTCGCTTCAGATCGGTGACGGCGGAAGCGGTTCAGGCGGAATGGGAGGAAGGAAGCCTCAGGACGCAGCGAACCGGGCAGCAGCAAGCCGTTCGGCGGCACAGGCTGCGAAGAAGAAAAAAATCAGAAGAATCATTGTTATGGCAGTCGCGGAAGTACTGACACTGATTTGCATTGGGTTTTATGGTTATGCGCTGCGATTAAACAGTTCCTTGATTCATTCCAACGATTTTGACAAGAGCAAGGTAAAGAATACAGAACTGCCTGTCGCTAAGACGGAACATATGCAGGGATATATGACAATTGCTGTGTTTGGTGTGGACAGCAGAGATGGAAACGTACATAAGGGAACGAATACCGACGTGATCATGCTCTGCAACATCAACCGCGATACGGGAGAGATTAAGCTGGTATCCGTTTTCCGTGATACGTATTTAAACACCAGCAGCGGCGGAACTTATAATAAAATTAATTCCGCCTATGCGAACGGCGGCGCCGAGCAGGCGCTGGCGGCACTGAACCGGAACCTGGATTTAAATATCGAGGACTATGTGACCTTTAACTGGAAATCTGTGGCAGATGGCATCAATATGCTGGGCGGTATCGATGGAATCGATATCAGTAAGGCAGAATTCCGCTACATCAATTCCTTTATTACAGAGACTGTACAAAAGACCGGCGTGCCGTCCACTCAGCTTAAGTCGGCGGGTGTCCAGCATCTGGACGGAATCCAGGCAGTTGCTTATGGCCGTCTCCGTCTGATGGATACGGACTATGCCAGAACAGAGCGTCAGCGTCTGGTTATTCAGAAGGCATTTGAAAAAGCAAAACAGGCCGATCTCGGCCTTTTGAACCGGATTCTTCTAATGGAAGTGGAACAGGTCGAGACATCGCTGTCATTCAGCGATTTAACCAGCCTGATTCTCGATATCGGCAAATACCATATCGGTGAAACCGGCGGCTTCCCATTTGCCCGGGATTCCATGATTATGGGTAAGAAGGGAGACTGTGTTATTCCTCAGACGCTGGAGTCGAATGTAACGGAACTCCACAAATTCCTGTATGGAGAAGAGGGATACCAGACGACTGATTTGGTGAAGAAGATCAGTGCGAAGATCTCGGCTGATTCTGGTATGTATAAAAAGGGAGTCAGTGTAGATCATGTTCCGACGGATCAGGGATACGTTCCAAAAGAGACGAAGGAGACGGATGAGACAAAGAAAACGACGAAGGAATCCGATGAGATTGACGAGCGGGAGTCCACATCAGAGGGCACATCGATCGAGGAGACGGATGAGAACGGAGATCCTGTAAAGCCGACGAAACCGGGAGAGACGACGGCGGATGGCACGAAGCCAACGAAACCGGGAGAGACCACAGCGGATGGTACGAAGCCGACGAAACCAGGGGAAACCACGGCAGACGGCACGAAACCGACCAGTTCGACGAAGCCGGGAGAAACCACGGCAGATGGTACGAAGCCAACCAGTCCGACGAAACCGGGAGAGACGACATCGGCGGTTAAACCTTCCTCACCGGGAGATGAGACCACGGAATCGTCGGATTCCAGCACGGGACCTGGCGTAAAGCCCACGACGGCGCCTCATGAGTCTACCAGCGCACCGGAGACGACATCTCCGGGACCGGGCGGTTCAGCAGGGCCAGGAGGCGGAGGAACCGTACAGCCGGGCGGTTCAGGGAACGATGATGTAATCACGGTACCACCGCCAAATGCGGCATAAGGCATACTTAACACATTCAAAAAGACATCTTTCAGGACTTTAAAAGCCCGGAAGATGTCTTTTTTTGCGATTTTCACATATTGAATATAATTTTATCACAAAATAGTCACATTTCATTGATAGACTTCAAATATCAAAAGAAAACAAAGGAAACAGGAAAGGGGATAGTTTTTATGTATAACGAAAATGAAAACAACGATCTGGGCCGTACGACTCCTGAAGAACATAAAGAAGAACCTATTACAACGAACTTTACAATGAGAGATCCGGACCCGGAAGAAGCAGCACGTGAAAACGGCTATGAGAGTAAAGAGACTCAGCCGGAGTACACAAGACAGGAGAGCCGTTCCGTATATGGACAGCAGCCGTATACGGAAAACCAGAGTCAGGGAATGAATCAGAACCAGGGCGTGAATCAAAGCCAGGGAATGAATCAGAACCAGGGCGTGAACCAGAGCCAGGGAATGAATCAGAACCGGGGCGTGAATCAAAGCCAGGGAATGAATCAGAGTCAGGGAATGAACCAGACTCAGAATCAGCAGACATACAGACCAGCGCAGCCGATGGGACAGAACCCATACCAGAGCGGTCAGAATGCATATCAGAGCAGCCAGAGCGGCCAGAATGCATATCAGGGCAGCCAGAGCGGACAGAACGCATATCAGGGCAGCCAGGACAGCCAGAACGGTCAAAGCCAAAACGCATACCGTTCCTCCTATGGTTATCAGCAGACGTCACAGAATCAGCAGTCTTATGGCGGGCAGCAGGGAATTCCGCATTATCAGGAACACCAGTATCAGAGAATGACGCAGGGACCCGTTCCGGAAGGACCGAAGCCGCCGAAGAAGAAATCAGGCTTTGCAAAGAGAGCGGCAGCAGTTGTGGGCGCAGCCCTGGTATTCGGTGTGGTAGCCGGAAGTACCATGGTTGGAATCAACTGGGCGGCTGGCAGCTACAATCAGAGAAATCAGGTGGAAATCAGCCAGGCTGAGACATTACCGTCATCAGATGGTTCAGCGGCTGCATCTTCGGACAGCACATCGGGACAGGTAAGTGGAACGGCTGCCAATATGGATGTATCCGCGATTGTTGATAAGGCAATGCCGTCAGTCGTTGCCATTACGAGCAAGGTAATCTATGAGAGCCAGACATTCTTCGGCCCGATGCAGAGAGAGGGCGTAGGCAGCGGCTCCGGTATTATTGTAGGAAAGAATGATGATGAACTTCTGATCGTTACAAATAATCACGTGGTACAGGGCGCCGAGGAGCTGAAGGTAACCTTCATCGACCAGACTCCTGTGGATGCCGCGATCAAAGGAACAGACGCAGACAGCGATTTAGCTGTGATTGCAGTGGCACTTAAGGACATTCCGTCCGATACACTGAGCCAGATCGCCATTGCCAGCCTCGGCAACTCCGATAACATCAAGGTAGGCCAGGGCGTTGTGGCAATCGGTAATGCACTCGGTTACGGCCAGTCCGTAACAGTCGGATATATCAGCGCACTCGACCGTACTGTACAGACAGAAGACGGCGTGAGCAGGGATCTTCTTCAGACAGATGCAGCCATCAACCCAGGCAACAGCGGCGGCGCACTTTTAAATATGCAGGGCGAAGTCATTGGCATCAACTCAGCCAAGTATTCTTCAACAGAAGTAGAAGGCATGGGATATGCAATTCCGATCTCCAAGGCTCAGAATATTATTGATACTCTGATGACAAAGAAGACCAGGACTCAGGTGGCAGATACAGAGCAGGGATATTTAGGTGTTCAGATCAAGAACATTGATGCGGCAACCAGCCAGCAGCTTGGCATGCCACAGGGCGTTTTCATCTATAAGATCGTGGAAGGCGGCGCAGCTTCCAAGTCTGACCTCCGCGAGAAAGATATCATAACAAAATTTGACGGACAGAGCATCAAGACATACGATGATTTAACCAACATGCTGAAATACTATGAGGGTGGAACAACCGTTACCGTAACGGTACAGTCTCTGGAAAATGGTCAGTATGTGGAGAGAAATGTTGACATTACACTGGATAAGAAACCGGTAGAGAATTCCGTGAACTGATAAGGAAGAGACCGGCCGGTTCAGAGCAGTAACAGCGCGCAGGCGCGCGGAGAAGGCTGAGAGAGTCTTCTCCGCGCGTTTTTTGATTGGATGGGAAAATTCGTCCTGTGAAATAAAAACCTTCCGGGGGATGCACACTGCGCGCTAAGGAGATATGGCCGCTGAAGCGACCGTGCTCCGGCGCGCGAGTCCGGTTTGTCGGACTCTTTGTCCCAGCACATTACCATGTTACGGAAAAGAATGGAAGGAAGTTGTTAAAAAAGTCTAAAATGCGGCAGTGCTCTTGTAGGATTAAAGTAAATGATTTATAATGAACAGGTGCGCCGGCAGTGAAATACGGCGGACAGAACGATAACGAATAATGATAACACATAGCGATAACATATAACAACAACGCATACCGACAACATATAACAATCACATATAACTTAACATATAAAAGGAGATTAAATTTTGGAAGATAAAGAATATCTGGAAGAGACAAAGGACAGAGACGAGGGCGGCAAGGCTGTTTCGGAAGAGGCGGGAAAGACGCCTGTGAAGGACGATGACGAGTATGAGAAGATCTGTTACGTCTGCCGCAGACCGGAGAGTAAGACTGGCCCCATGGTTACCATGGGCGGGATGAATCTCTGCCATGACTGTATGCAGAAGGCATTTGACTCGGTGACACAGGGGGGATTTGACCTGTCGAAGATTCAGAATATGCCTTACATGAACTTAAACTTAAGTGAGTTTGGCAATCTGAATAATCAGGATGTGGAAATTCCGAAGAAGCAGAAGATCAAAAAGAGGACTCCCGAGGCGAAGAAGCCGGAGTTTGATTTAAAGGATATACCGGCGCCCCACGTGATTAAGCAGAGACTGGATGAGTACGTGATCGGACAGGAGCAGGCCAAGAAGGTGATTTCTGTTGCGGTTTACAACCATTATAAGCGTGTTTTCCTGGTAGATTCCGACAAGAGAGATGAGGAAGGAAACGTACAGATCGAGAAATCCAATATTCTGATGATCGGGCCGACAGGAAGCGGAAAGACGTATCTTGTAAAGACTCTGGCGAAGCTTCTGGACGTGCCGCTGGCGATCGCGGACGCCACCTCATTAACGGAGGCCGGCTACATAGGCGACGATATCGAGAGCGTGGTCTCCAAGCTTCTGGCTGCGGCCGACAACGATGTGGACCGGGCGCAGCGCGGCATCATCTTTATCGATGAGATTGATAAGATTGCGAAGAAAAAAAATACCAACAGCCGGGACGTGAGCGGTGAATCGGTTCAGCAGGAGCTCTTAAAGCTTCTCGAGGGCAGCAATGTGGAGGTGCCGGTCGGCTCCAACCAGAAGAACGCCCTCACACCGATGACCACCGTCAGCACGGATAATATCTTATTCATCTGCGGCGGAGCGTTCCCGGATCTGGAGGACATTATTAAGGAGCGTTTGACGAATAAGTCTTCCATCGGATTCGCAGCAGAGCTTAAGGATAAGTTTGATAAGGATCCTAATATTTTAGGCCGTGTGATGAATGAGGATTTGAGAAAATTCGGCATGATTCCGGAGTTTCTGGGCCGTCTGCCGATTACGGTTACCCTGCAGTCGCTGACAAAGGAGCTGCTGGTGAGAATCTTAAAGGAACCGAGAAATGCGATATTAAAGCAGTATGAGAAGCTGCTGGAACTGGATGAAGTAAAGCTTGTATTTGAAGATGAAGCACTGGAATGGATCGCAGAGCAGGCCATGAAAAAAGAAACCGGAGCCAGGGCCCTTCGTTCCATTATCGAGGATTTCATGCTGGATATCATGTATGAAATCCCGAAGGACCCCGAGATTGGTTCCGTCGTCATTACGAGAGCATATCTCGATAAAAACGGAGGCCCTCTCATCCGAATGAGAGGCTACCATTAATTTACTCTCTGATACGTAAAAAGGTCTGATAGAGATCCAGCGTACCGTATCCCCACTCTCGGTTGGGATAGGTGTAGGCTGGATTTCTGTTTGCCCCCCGGATTAGATAGGCGCGTACACTGGCATCGCTCATGGCGGGATTGTTGCCCCGAACGATGCCCCAGGTGAAGAGGTCGGCCACCGCCCCGGCCACATGGGCCGCGGCCACGGAGGAGCCGGTGCGCCGTGTCATGGGGAAGGTGTCACCGGCTCCTCCCGGCGACAGTCCGGGACCGTAGACGTTGACACCAGGGGCTGCCAGATCCGGCTTAATTAAACCGCCCCGGGAATATCCCCTGCTGGAGTGGATGTAGATGCTGTTATTTATGTGGTTATAGGTGCTGACCGTGATGGGAACCGCAGCATTGGCCGGTTCCGTGATCGTGGTGTCAGGGTCGGAACGCAAAAAAAAGGTATCCTCGTCGATGAAACCCTGGATGGGGAGCCACATATGGAAGATTCCGGTGATAAATAAGGAATTGTAGACACGGACGTGCCAGATTCCTGCGGTCGGTGCGTCGAAGCGCATCAGGACAAACTGGCTGCCGGAACCGATCTCCGAGGTACGGTAGTTGATGGTAATAACCGTTTGCTCCAGGGTAAATGGAACCGTGATTTCCGCCCCCAGGCCGATGGGAAGCCGCGGGATTGCCTCACCTGTGGGGGAGACGAATCCCACGGTATAGAGTTCCGGTTCCGTTGCCCACAGCTCAAGGAAGAAGCCGCGTTCTCCGCTGGCTACCCGTATTTCCACGTCGTCGTATTCCTGATTGCTCAGCAGCCGTCCCATGTAATGATGGCGCAGCCCTGCTTCATTGCCGGCCGGGAGGACGGCGGAGACTCCTACAAGGCGCCCTATGTTGTTTAAGACCAGGCCGAGAGGCGATGTGCCGTCGTGACTTCCGTAATTCGTGCCAAGTCCGATGTAGATGACGAGAGGAAGGCTCTGCCGAAGTGCCAGCAGCTCCAGGTATTTGATTCCCATCATGATATCATTTTCCTGATAGGCAATGGCATCCTCGGGGAGTAAGTAAAAGTCCCGGAGATATTGTTTGGCCGGTTTCAGCTTCACAATGCCGATGGAGCAGTTGGGGGCGGCGCCTGTGAAGTCCTCGTTTGCAGTCGCTCCGCCTGCCGCGATACCCGCCATAAAGGTGCCGTGTCCGGAAGTATCGGTGGAAGGAACGATGGAGAGCGGATCAGGAGAGCGCAGCGCCTCATCGATCTGAGGTTTTAAAAATTCCTGCCCATAGGAGAAGCTCATGGCCGGTACGGCAGCGGGAATCCCAAAGGGAGCATCCATGGTGCCTATGGGCGCGGGAAGCGTCTGGTCCCAGATACCGAGAATCCGGGAGCTGCCATCCGGGAGCCGGAACAGCGGATTGCGGTAGTCGATCCCCGTGTCGATGAAGCCGATCATGGTGCCTTCCCCACGCAGATTCAGCGTTGGCTGCTCAAAGGTCTGGATAATGCCGGAGGCTTCCATGCTGGTGGTATCGAGCAGGGTATAGAGCGTGGGAATGGCGGTATAAGTATATTTTTTTGTGGTGATAGGAAGGAGCGGTTCCAGCAGACTATATACAATGGCAAATTCCTGATCGACATAATCGATACAGCCCGCCTGCTGCTGCAGGATGATGTCTTCCGGAGAACTGTTGTTGTGGTGTATGATAAAGTCCCCGTACTCTTCCGAGGCGGGATTAAAATCACAGACTGGCATGAAAAAAACTCCCACATTCTTTTTAGTAATGTATGCAGGTTCGGGGGCGGGAATTACTGGACTATGGATAAAAAACATAGTAAAATGGAGATAATAAAGACGGAAGGAGTGTGCGTCATGGTATTTATCGGTATCATCGTGCTGCTGGCAGCAGTGGATCTCTGTATAAAGAAGGCGATTGAAGAGCAGGAGGAATCCTCCTTTCCAAAGGAACTGAACGGAACGGGAGGCAAAATTATGCTGCACAAGAACCACAATCCCGGGTTTTCCTTTGGATTTTTGAAAGAGAGACCGGAATATGTGAAGATGGTTCCTCTCGCCGTGGCTTCGTTCATCGGCGGCGGCCTCGCGTGGATGCTGCCTAAGAAGGGAAACCTCGCGGATAAGATTGCCTTATCAGTGACGCTTGGCGGCGCTGTCAGCAACTTATACGACCGCCTGGTGAGAGACTATGTGGTGGACTATTTCAGTATTCAGTGTGGCAGATTAAAACGGGTTGTATTCAACTTAGGTGATATGTTTATCTTCTTCGGAGCGGGAATGATGCTGGTTCTGGAGATGATAAGAGCCTGGAAAGAACGCTAAATTAAGGGATAAAGCGGCCGCCTTATTGACACGGCCGCTTTTCTATTGTAGAATCAACAGTAAAATATAAAACAATAGGAGTTGATTTTTTTGGATTCAAGTGACTATATACAGTTGCTTATTTTGATTCTGTTAATTGGATTGTCTGCATTTTTCTCTTCCGCGGAGACTGCGCTTACCACGGTGAATAAGATTCGGATCAGAAACCTGGCGGAGGCGGGCGACAAGAGCGCCGTTACGCTGACGAAGGTTCTCGAGGACCAGGGTAAGATGCTGAGCGCGATTCTTGTCGGCAACAACGTTGTGAACCTGACGGCTTCCTCCATGTCCACGACACTGGCCATGAATATCTGGAGCAATAAGGCGGTTGGTATTGCAACCGGCGTTCTGACGCTGGTTATTCTGGTATTCGGTGAGATTTCCCCGAAGACGATTTCCACCCTGTATTCTGAGAAGATTTCATTAAAATATGCGAAGATCATCTATCTGTTCATGACAGTCATGACACCGGTGATTTATGCGGTCAATGTGCTGTCCTCCGGATTTCTGCGCCTTGTCCATGTGGACCCCAACCGGAAACAGGAGGCCATTACCGAGGATGAACTGCGTACCATCGTGGAAGTGAGCCACGAAGAGGGCGTGATCGAATCGGAAGAGAAGAAGATTATTAATAATGTGTTTGATTTCGGCGATTCCGTGGCAAAGGACATCATGGTTCCGAGAATTGATATGGCCATGGTGGAGGTCGGCGCCACCTACGATGAGCTGATCGATATTTTCCGTGAGGAAAAATATACGCGTATGCCCGTATACGAGGAGACGACGGACAACGTAATCGGTATCATCAACATGAAGGATGTACTCCTCATCGATCGGAATGAAGAATTTCACATCCGTGACCTGCTCCGTGAACCGCTCTATACATATGAGTATAAGAACACGGCGGAGCTGATGGTGGAGATGCGCCAGACCAGCAACAACATGATCATCGTCCTGGACGAGTATGGCGCTACGGCCGGTATGATCACGCTGGAGGACTTACTGGAAGAGATTGTCGGTGAGATCCGGGATGAGTACGACGAGGATGAAGAACAGGAGCTGGTGGAAGTCGGCCCTGGAGAATATGTGGTGGAAGGCTCCATGAAGCTGGATGATTTAAACGACCTGCTGGATCTGGAACTGGAATCCGAGGACTATGATTCGATCGGCGGCCTGATTATCGGGCAGCTGGACCGCCTTCCGGAAGAAGGCGAGAGCGTCGTCTGTGACGGAATCCGCCTGGTTGTGGACAGGCTGGACAAGAACCGGATCGACCGGGTGCACATGTATCTTCCGAAGGAGCAGAACGTTGACGCGTAGGGAGGCAGCAGTATGAAGGTGATTTATCATATCGATGAGATGGACCGGTGGCCCCTGGTGCTTGGGAATGTCAAGAACATGACCGCTTACTATCATGAGCAGAAGGAGAGCTACACCATCGAAGTGCTGGCCAACTCGGCCGCGGTGAACGGGTATGCAGCGGCGTCACCGGAGCATGAAGACGCCATGAAGGCCCTGGCAGGAGAAGGCGTGGTATTCGCCGCCTGCAGCAATGCCCTGAAGGGGAACGCCATGACGAAGGATGATATCTTTGATTTTATTACCGTGGTTCCGGCCGGCGTGGTGGAACTGGCGGCGAGGCAGGCCGAAGGGTATGCCTATATCAGGCCATAACAAAGAAAAAAAGAGAGTGCCGGAGACGCGGCCCGTGGAGCAGATTAAGCTCCATAAGCCGATGTCTCCGGCACTCTTTTTTTAGTAACACAGGAAAGTTTCGCTCATGCGCTGCCCCGTATCTCTCCAAAACGGGGATAATCAGCTGATCATCCCGCCGATGGTCCCGCTGGCCGCGCAGATGGCCATGGTGGTGAGAATCTGGTTCATCGTTCCATTCAGCCCCTTGTTTAACAGGAAGGAGACGGCTAAAAGCACCAGGAAATAGACGAGTCCCAGCGTCAGCCCCCAGAAAAAGCGGCGCTGCCGTATGCTCTTTCCCATGATGAGTCCGCCGACTAAACAGGTGATGATGTAGACCGCGTTGACACCGATGCGGATCTGTCCCTCCTTTAAGCGGAATTTATAGAGGGCAAAGGCCAGAACAACCAGGAGAATTCCGGTCAGTATGTACGAGATGAGCAGGGTTTTTAAGGTAGCCTGCAGCTTTGATTTTTCCATTTGTTTCTCCCCCAATCTTGTCTTCTGGTTCAGTATATTCTGGGGGAGAGGGGGTTATTCATAGAAAATGGAGTTACAATATTTTCAAAAAGCCATATTATTAAAAAATACACAGGTTTCCCGTTGTCAATATGGCGAAACGATAACGATATTAGAAATGATAAATTGAAAAAATAATAGTAAAAATATATGATGTACTTACAAAGAAGCACATGAAAAACATGAAAAAAGTATAAAATGTGCACAAAGGAGGACTCGTTTTATGAGAAAGCAAAGAGTATTGAAAGCGGCGGCGGGAGTTATGTCAGTATGTTTACTGGCCGGTTCATTAGCTGGATGCGGTGTGAAGAAAGCAGAGGGGACTGTTTCCACAACAGCGGGCACGGCGGCAGAGGGAACGGTACAGACAGAGGCTAAGGCGTCTGACGAAAAGGAGGCGCCCGTCAAATTAAAACTGTTCTTAACGAATAAGAATATCGTAGACGGCTCTTATGCCAAAAAGATGATTGAAGAAGCCACCAATACGGAACTGGAGATCATTCAGGTTCCGACAAAAGATCTTGACAACAAATTAAATATTTTACTGGCCTCGGGCGAACGTCCTGATATTATTCAGTGCGAGACAGAGACGATGGAGAGCCAGCTGCTTTCATCCGGCATTCTTCTTCCATTAAATGAATACTGGGACAATTATCCTAATTTAAAGAACGCACGTGATGAAGCAACCTGGGATGTAATGAGATACAGTGATGGCAATATCTACTCCATAGGCATCAAGAATCCGAATCCATTATCGATCATTGCTTACAGAAAGGACTGGCTGGACAAGCTGGGGCTTGAAGTTCCGACAACACTGGATGAGTACTACGAAGTTGCATCTGCAGTTGCCAAACAGGACCCGGATGGAAACGGCGCGGCCGATACCTTTGCATTTGGCGGCTATCAGAATGTAGATACCTCCTGGTTTGACCACATTTTCGGTGCATATGGCGCCCTTCCGAACTACTGGATGGAAAAAGACGGTCATATTGTCAACGGTTCGATTCAGCCTGGAATGAAGGACGCTTTAATTTACCTTAACAGGATGTATAAAGATGGCCTGATCGATCCGGAATTCGTAACGGATGATCCTAAAAGATGGCAGCAGAAGGTTAAATCCGGTATCTTTGGTGCGGGCGTGACGAAGATCCACATCTTTGATCAGAATAACTGGTCTAATTACTATGAGCCATTTATTCAGGCGTATCCGGAAGGCGAGCATGTATATGGACCGGTCTTAACCGGAGGAAGCGACAATCCTGTAGGCATCCGTATGGCAAGTGAAAGAGGCTGGCTGAGAACCTTTGTTTCCAAAGATTCCAAACATATTGACGCCTGTTTAAGGCTGCTTGACTATTTAACTTCAGAAGAAGGAAACCGCTTTGCCCAGTATGGCGTTGAAGGCGAGCATTACAAATGGGAAGGCGATAAATTAGTAAGACTGATTGATGACAAAGAAACCAATGATCTTGATTTAAACAAGTTCTTTATTGGAAACACGGTATTATTTGATCATTCTTCACCGGAATTGTTTGATGCATTTGAGTTCTCACATACGATCTGCACTCCGAATCCGGTTGATGGCATCTTCATTGATGAATTAAATGACATCTATCCGAAATTAAAGGAAATAACGAATACCAGATATATTGAAATGATTGTTGGCGAAACAGAAATAGAGGGCGGATTTGAGAAATTCGTGGAAGAGTGGAATTCCCGCGGCGGTGATGAACTGACAAAAGTCCTTGATGAAGCATATCAGGCAAAAAAATAAGAAGAAATAAGGAGTAACTGACATGGCAAAGGCAATGAAAGAGCATAAAGTGCTTTATCTTCTTATGGTTCCCGGTTTACTGTATTTTGTATTATTCCGGTATCTGCCCATGTTCGGACTGGTAATTGCTTTTAAGGATTATAACATTTTTAAAGGTATCTGGGCCAGCGACTGGGTAGGACTTGCAAACTTTGAGGCACTGGTACATTCCTCTGATTTCTGGAATGTCATGAAGAATACCCTGGTAATCAGTTTAACCAAGATTCTGATCGGTTTCCCGATTCCGATTCTGCTGGCGATTCTCCTCAATGATATAAAAAGCATGAGATTTAAACGCGTGACCCAGACCTTTTTATACCTCCCTCACTTCCTGTCATGGGTCGTGATCGGCGGTATCATGCTGAACCTTTTCTCACCGGTCTTCGGACTGGCGGGAGAGGTGTTCCGCACACTGGGAATAGAGCCGGTCAATATTATGGCCAAAAAGGGGTCCATATTCTGGGTGGTTATCTTTTCCGATGTATGGAAGGAGGCTGGATGGAGCACCATTGTGTTCCTGGCCGCATTGACGCAGGTAGATGAGAGCCTTTACGAGGCAGCTAAAATGGATGGAGCCAATAAGTTTAAGCAGATGCTTCATATCACACTGCCATGTATTTCGTCCATTGTAATCGTCATGCTGATCCTTCGTATCGGTAAAGTGATGAATGCCGGCTTTGAACAGATTCTGGTACTTCAGAATCCCATTACCATGGAAAGTATTGATATATTTGATACGTACGTTTATCGTGAAGGTCTGGGACGAGGCTCCTACAGCTTTGCAGCAGCAGTGGATACCTTTAAATCAGTAATCGCCCTGATTCTCGTCACAAGTGCGAATAAAATAAGCAAAATGTTCGGGGAGGAAGGAATTGTATAATGCAGAGACATAAAAAGATTTCCCCATTTACAATATTAAACTATCTGTTATTTGCAGTCATAGGGATCATCATGGTGTATCCATTCTGGTATGTGGTGATGTATTCCTTCAGTGATCCGGCCCAGAGCAGTTTAAGCAGCCTTTATCTCTGGCCCCAGGGATTTACCGTACAATCCTATATCTATGCGTTCTCCAAGAAGATACTGTTTACCGGATTCTTCAACTCGGTGTTTCTTACCCTTATGGGAACTGCGGTTAATATGGTATTGACGATCATGCTGGCCTACCCTCTGTCGCGGGATACGCTTCCGGGAAGAAAATATCTTTCTGCATTTATAGTATTTCCCATGCTTTTTAACGGGGGCATGATTCCTACCTATCTGGTTATCAAGGAATTCGGGCTTCTGGACAGTTTATGGTCCCTGATTGCCTCTCTGGCAGTCAATGTCTACAACTTACTTATATTAAGCAAATTTTTTAAGAGTATCCCCGAAAGTCTGATAGAAGCAGCCAGGATAGACGGATGCGGCGAGATAAGAACACTGGTGCGTATTATACTGCCGCTTTCCAAAGCGTCTCTGGCGACGATATCCCTGTTCTATGCGGTTCAGCACTGGAATGAATTCCTGCGGGCAACGATCTACATAAATACGGATTCTAAATGGCCGCTGCAGGTAGTCCTGAGAAATATCATCGACATGGTGGCCAATGATTTAAACAGCGGCGGTGAGGTCTACATGAACCCCGAGAACTTTAAGATGGCTACTATTGTCATTACAGTTGTACCGATTATCTGTGTTTACCCATTGTTACAGAAGCATTTTACCGCCGGAGTCATGATGGGATCGGTGAAAGGATAAGTATTATGAATGTCATAACGATTATGTCCGATGAACACTCCTGGTCGGCTATGGGATGTTCTGGCAGCCCTCTGGTGAAAACACCAAACCTGGACAGGCTGGCGGCCATGTCCGTAAATTTTAAAAATGCCTTTACCACTTGCCCCTTATGCGCTCCGGCGCGGGCAAGCTGGTTTACCGGGCAGTATGTCAACCGGATCGGCACCTGGGACAACTCCACACCCTATGATGGGACTGTCAGGGGGATGTCCCAATTTTTAAATGAACAGAGAATCCCTACCTGCCATTTTGGAAAAACACATTTCCATAGTGAGGGGGAGTATGAATTTGCACAGCTGGAAATGCCGGGCTATTTAAGCACACCCGATCTGGGCTGCTATTACCGGGAAGAAAAGATCGGGCGGATCAATGCGGAGAAGCGGTTTGAAAAGATTGGCATCAAAGAGGGACCGGATCACGATGATGAGGTAACGGGTCTGGCTGTCGCGTGGCTGAAGAAAAATGGAACTAAGACAGAGCCGTGGAATCTGAACATCGGATATCTGGATCCCCACTTTCCATTCTATGTAAAACAGGAAAATTGGGATTACTACGAGAAGCTGGTGACGGATCTTCCCGCCGGTGTGCTGGAGCCTTACACGTCTCTGAATGAGCCGCTGAGCTGTCTGAGGGCTTATTTTAAAGGCGAGACAGCCACGCCTGAGATGATCAGAAGGGTATTGATCGGATATTACGCGGCAGTTGCCGCGCTGGACGAGAGAGTCGGGATTCTTTTGGATACCCTTGAGGAGCTGGATCTGCTGAAGAATACAGCGGTTATCTATACCAGTGACCACGGCGAGCAGATGGGGTATCATGGCCTTTGGTGGAAATGCTGTATGTTTGAACAATCCGTTCATATACCGATGATGATTTACCATCCGCTGATTACTCCGAAAGAAGTGAAATCTCCGGTAACGCTGGTGGATTTATATCCCACGGTTTGTGAGATGATGGGAATTCCGAAGCCGGAGCACATCGACGGAGAAAGCCTGTACTGCCTTATGAAGGAGGGCAGGGATGGAAAGAAAAAGGATTTTGCGTTCAGCGAATACCATGCGCACGGAATGCCCTGCGGTATGTTTATGATTCGCTGGGATAACTATAAGTATGTGCATTACACCGGATACAGCCCTCAGTTGTTTGACCTGGAGGCGGATCCGGAAGAAAACTGCGACCTTGCGGCACGGTCTGATTCAGACAGCGGGATCAGGCTGCTGCTGAAAGAAGGGGAGAGACGCTTATTATCGGTATGCGATCCGAAGGAAGCAGATGCAAGGGCAAAGGCATTTCAGAAGAGAATGAAGGCAGCATTGGGAGTCGGGGCAGGCTATACGCTGGAACGGGGAACCTGGGTTCCGCATCCGGAGCATGTAAAAGAGGTTCCGGCCTATTGCCGCCAGACAGGAGGGAACGGAGGTAATTATGGTAAGTAAGCCCAATATACTGCTTTTTATGACAGATCATCAGAGGGCAGATGTGATTGGAATGAGACAGTGCGGGAGAGAAGTAACGCCGAATCTCAACAGGCTCGCCCACATGGGATTTCAGTTTGACCGGGCATATGATACGTGCCCTCTCTGCGTACCGGCCAGAACCGCTCTGGCCACCGGACTCTATCCCACGAAGAATGCGGTGGTATATAACGACTGGAAGGGAATAACCGCGGGGGAATATGAGCCTGTTCATGCGGCGCTGAAAAAAGCAGGGTACCGGGTAGGCCATGCAGGGGTCGATCATATCCGGGTACAGCCGCCTATGAGACAGCAGGGGCTGGACTTCTTTGTGAACCAGGAGGATTATGAAGAATGGGCTGCAGGCAGGGGCTTAAAAACCGCCAGGAATCAGGACGAGCTGATCGAGGTATTGGAAGAGATAGACGGTAAATACGTGAATAAGCGTTACAGCGGCCATAAAGTAAGCCTCTGGGATAAGCCGGCAGAGCAGTTCAAGGATTTTTACTTTCTGGAAAAGTCCCTGGAGTTTCTCAGGGGAACAGGTGAAGAACCATTTGCGCTGTTCACCTATTTATGGGCGCCCCATCCGCCGTTCAGAATTCCGGAACCTTACGCTGGCATGTATAAACCGGAAGACATAATTCTTCCTGATAATATTGGAATACCGGCGGAGCAGGAACCAGCGCTTCGAAGAAAAGGGGTTCCTGCACAGCTGGCAAGAGGCATTACCGGGGATCAGTGGAGGCGGGTATGGGCCGCCCATTTAGGACTTACCACTATGGCTGATGAGATATTCGGCAGAGTGATAAAGGAGCTGGAATCCATGGGGAAGCTGGATAACACCTGTATTATTTTCACCTCTGATCACGGAGATCATTTAGGCCAGCACAGCATGTACCAGAAGATGGAGATGTATGAGGAGGCCGTAAGGGTTCCTCTTATTGTTAAGATGCCGGGCAGAAAGCCGGGGCGGTCTGACGGAGTCGTCACCCATCTGGACATAAAGCCAACGATCTGTGAAGCCGCAGGAATAGAAAACGGAGGCGGTGACGGAGTATCGCTGCTTCCTGTCATAGAGGGGGCCGGGCCGGACAGGCAGCGGATTGTATATTCCCAGTATTCAGGGAATCCGGGGTACGGGACTGTAAGGCGGGCCGCCATATCGGAGCGGTATAAATACGTATTTGACAGCAGCTATGAAAAGGAACTGTACGATCTGGAGGCTGATCCTCATGAGATGAAGAATGTGGCGGGAGATGAGGCGTATCAGGATATTCTTAAGAATATGCATCAGGCGTGCAGAAGGTTTCATGAAGAACACGGGGACTATTTTAAATGGGAGCAGGAGACGTAAAGGATGAGCTGGACCGAGGAAGCGCTTGAAAAGTCGCTGTTAAAGATTGAAAGAAATATGGAGGGAATTGGAGAACATTTTCCTCATGTAGAATACGACGGTATTTATAATGACCAGGGCGCCTCATTCTGGACTTCCGGTTTCTGGCCCGGGATGCTGTGGCTCCTGTATCAGGAGAAAAAAGATGAGAATGCCTTCCGGCTTGCGAGACGATTGGAGAGAAGGCTCGATGAGGTACTGGATGGCTTCGTAACCCTCCATCATGACGTTGGCTTTATGTGGCTGCCCTCAGCGGTGATTGACTATAAGCTGACGGGCAGCGAGGAGGCCAGAATCAGGGGACTGAAAGCCGCCAGTCATCTGGCGGGACGTTTTAACCTGGCAGGGCAGTTTATCCGGGCCTGGACCGATGAAGTGAATCCGGGCTCCAGAGGGTGGGCCATCATCGACTGTATGATGAACATTCCGCTTCTGTTCTGGGCCTCCAGAGAGAGTAAGGACCCGCGATTTTACCATATTGCGAAAGCACATGCGGATACGGTACTGCGCTGCTTTATCAGGCCTGACAATACGTCTGCCCATATCGTCAGTTTTGATCCGTACACGGGAGAAAAGATTGAGAATCTGGGCGGCCAGGGAAAGGATGGAGATTCTGCCTGGTCCAGAGGCCAGGCCTGGACGATCTATGGGATGGCGCTTGCATACCGGGAGACTGGGAAGGCGGAGTATCTGACGGCTGCAAAGAATTCGGCAGATTATTTTATTTCTCATCTGCCGGCGGATCAGGTTCCGTATTGGGATTTCAGATCAGAAGCCAAAGACAGATCTGTGCTGGATTCCTCCGCCTCCGCCTGTGCTGCCAGCGGTCTGCTGGAGATATGCAGCCTGATGGAGGACTGTGTGGAGAGAGAATTCTATTATGAAAAGGCATTGATTATCCTAAAGAGCCTTTACGAGAACTACGCTGACTTTTCAGAAAAGACTCAGGGGCTGATTCAAAAGGGAACCGTTAATTATGCAAAGAATAAGCATGTGAATGTACCGATCATCTATGGTGATTATTTCTTTGTGGAAGCTCTTATCAAATTAAAACATCCAACAAATATTTTCTAATACAGGGAGTCGGATATGAATACTTATTTTGGAGATTTACATAATCACTGCGGAATTACCTATGGTTTCGGAAGCCTTGAAAATGCGATTAAATGCGCGAAGAGTCAGTTGGATTTCTGTGCATTTACAGGTCATGCCATGTGGCCGGATATGTACGAAAAGGCTCCGGAAACCGAGTTTGTAGTAAACTTTCATCTGGAGGGCTTTCAAAAGCTTAAAGATCATTGGGAAGAGATCAGAAAAGAGGTGGCGGAGGCCAACAGTGCTGATTTTGTCACTTTTCAGGGGTATGAGATTCATTCGAGAGAATACGGGGATCACCACCTCTTATCCATAGACGATGAGCTCCCGCTTATTTACAGGGATTCGCCGGAAGAACTGGCCGATGACTGCGGCAAAGATGCGATAGCCATTCCTCACCATATCGGTTATACCCCGGATTACAGGGGAATCGACTGGAGGAAATTTAACAGCCGCATCTCTCCAGTCGTAGAAGTATACTCCAAGCACGGATGTTCTATGAGTGAGGACGCAGATTACCCGTACTACCATAACATGGGGCCAAGGGATACCAGAAATATGGCAGATGAAGGACTGCGCCAGGGACATAAATTCGGCTTTGTGGCATCTACAGACCATCATGCCGGATTCCCCGGATCATACGGAGACGGAATTGCGGCAGTACTTGCGGAAGAGAAAACCAGAGAGAGTATATGGGAAGCGATTAAGTCAAGAAGAACTTACGCACTGACGGGGGACCGGATTCTGTGCGATTTTAAGGTGAACGATTCGTATATGGGCAGTGAAATCACGGCAAATCAGAGGAAAATTGCCGCACACGTTGAGACAGAAGGTGTCCTGGACAAGATCATATTATATAAGAATCTAAAACCGTACCATATCATAAACGGCGAGATGTTCCAGGATGTGAATAAAGAAGGCTGCTATAAAATTCGTGTGGAAATGGGATGGGGCAATGGGGCGTTGTACCGCTGGAACGGAATGTGCAGGACAGAGGGAGGAACCATTGTGGACTGCCGTACGTATTTCCGGGGGAGAAGTGTACTTGCACCTTCGAAGGATGAGACGTATGATGCGGATAATATTAATCATATCGAGACCTGCTCTGAACGGAAGAGTGGGAATGAGTTTGTCTGGAGATGCGATACCGTTGGTAATAAATCAACCCTTCATCCGGCTACCTCGTCAGTAGTTCTCAAGGTACAGGGAGATTTAGATACTAAGGTTACCTTCGAAATAAATCATAAAACCTATACAGCTACGGTGGGGGAACTGTTGAAATATGGGTATACCAGCCATATGGAATACTATCATTCACAGGCTTTTAAGATCTTTAAGGCAGTTCCGGAATCACAGTATATATTTGATTTTGAACTGGAGGACAGCACACCGGAAAAAGACTGTGATATATACCATATCGAAGTATCACAGAAAAATCGCCAGTGGGCCTATCTGTCGCCGATTTATGTCAATAGGGAAAAATGAGGTGAGAAATGGGGTTATGCGGGGATTTGTTAAGAGTATGGTGTGACAAATTGCTGGAGCTTCAGGTTACGTCTGTGAGTGATCCTGCACTGCGGGGAGGAATCCTTTGTCCTGCCTGTGCGGGAATTCACGGCAGATGCTTCGATGCGATTTATCCATTTCTGTATCTGGCCGATGCGGATGGTGACAGCCGTTATCTGGAAGCGGCTAAAATGCTTTTTGACTGGGCAGAGAATACGGTATCCAGGGAAGATGGTTCTTATGTCAATGACACGAATTCTGACTGGAAGGGAACTACGGTATTCAGTGTGATACAGCTGACTGAAGCGCTTACTTTTCACGGGCATCTGCTGGACTCTGTTACTTACGAAAGGTGGAAGCAGAGAATCGCCAGAGCTGCAGATTTTCTCTGCACTTTTAAAGAATTTGAAGTGTGCAATATTAACTACTGCATTACCAACAGCCTTGCCTTGCTGTTATGCAGTGATCTGCTGGGAGAGGCGCGCTATGCCTCCAGGGGCAGTGAACTGCTTCGGAGGGCGGTCGGAAATATTTCGGACAGCGGGATTCTTTTTGGGGAAGGGCGTCCTGTCAGCGGTTACAGCAGACGCGGATGCCGCCCGGTTGATATTGGTTATAATTTGGAGGAATCGCTTCCTGCCCTGATCCAGTATGCTTATGCCTCCGGAGAGGAAGAATGGAAGGAAATCGGGAAGAGGGCCTTAAAACGTCAGCTTTTGTTTCTGTTGGATGACGGAGGAATTGACAACAGCTTTGGAACAAGAAATTATAAATGGACCTATTGGGGCAGCCGTACTTCGGATGGATGTACCCTGGGATACCTTCTCGCAGCAGACGGGGAACCTGATTTTGCAGCAGGCGCCTATAAGAATCTCAAGCTTTTGGAGGCGTGTACTCATGACGGCTGTTTATATGGCGGACTTTATACGCATGAGATGGGGGAATATGCCTGCATCCACCATACCTTCAGCCATGCGAAAGTGCTGGCTGGTATTCTGGACCGGGGACTTGAAGAATTGCTGGAGAAGCAGGAGCAGCTGAATAAGGAGGGGGCAAAGCAGGACCGCCTGCCCCGGATGCGGCTTGAAAAAACGGTTTATATTGAGGAAACGGATACGTATCTGATACCGGGAGGGGAATATACTGCTACGGTTACGGGATATGACTGGGAGTACGTGAATTTAAAAGGCGGGCACGCAGAAGGCGGAACATTAACACTGCTGTGGCATGAGAGGGCAGGCCTGGTGATCTGCGGAGGGATGAGTCAGTATACCATGAGAGAAGCCAATAATATGCAGCTTCCGCGGTTTGGCCGCCATGAGTGTGTGACTCCGAGACTGGAGTGTACGGCTTTGGAGGGCAAAACGGTATACAGCAGTTTATATGACGGCAGGTGTGAAATGATCTTTTCAGAGACTGGGGCTGGAACGGTTATTGCGGTTAAGGGAAGGCTGACGGATATCAATCACCATATTCTGGAGGACGGGGGCGCATATGATGCGGAGTACAGCTTTGAAGCCGGGGGTGTCAGGGTGCGGATAAATGTGAATCAGAATGCCAGATTTATTCTTCCGCTGGTATCCGGAAGTACGGAAAATGCGGTATGGGATGAGCGCGGCATGACAATCGAGAAGCGGGCTTCCAGGGTGCACGTAAATGTTGAGAACGGAGTGTTTCATCTTCCCTATAAATCCCAGCGGATTTATAATCTGGTTCCGGGGGTGGAAGCCATCAAGGCGGAGATAGTGCCTGAACAGGGGATAATTGCTTTTTGTATTTCGTTCTGATATAGTTATGCGTATTGGGGGAAAGTTAATGAATAAAAAAAGATTATCATCCAAAAGTATAAATTTCTATAAGCTTTATCTGGTTAATATATTTATTACCGTTGTTTTTATCTGTCTGATTTCATTTATCTGCAGTACGTACAGTTCCAGAATGATCTTGAAGAATATGACAGCGTTTAATGAGGAAATGGTTGCTGAAAAGAGTGCGGCTCTGGACGAGCGCATCAAACAGCTGGAGGAAACGGTAAATGTAATTATTGGAGAGGAGAACGTATTCAAATTTCTGATGACGAATGAATCTTATTACGAAAAGCCTACCATGATGCTTAAAATGATCAGGCATTTTCAAAATATCTGTTCCAACAACAGCCTGATTGAAGGAATCAGGCTGGTCGATGTAAAAAGGGGAATCGTAATCAATGAAAAGACCAAGGTATCGATAGAGGAGTACGGATTCTTTGACCGGTATCACAATCAGAATTCCTTCGTGGTAACGAGAGGGGAAGAAGGAAAAACGCTTGAATTTGTCAAGACATTTGAACCGGTACGCGGAGAGAAGGACGTATATATTATCCTGACCTTAAAGGAAGACGCCTTTACCGCGAATTTGCTGATCGGCAATGAGACGGAGATGGTGAAAAGTTATCTGCTGACTGATGACGGCGATATTTTATCTGTAGACGGAGGAGACGAGATCGGCCCGCTTATCAGTGAGAATCTAAAAAAGCAGATGGAAGGCAGTGAGAAGCTTGAGATTGGCGGTCAGAAGCTGATGCTGTATAAGCACAAATCCTCGATATCCGATATATCGCTGGCCGCAGTACAGGATTACACCTATCTGTCCCAGGAAGCGGGCCATGTGACACGGGCGATTATTATAGTCAGTATATTGATGATTGCCATAGCCAGCGTTATTATCTATCTCTGTTCCCTGTATGTCTATAAACCGCTGAAACGGCTGGGGCATAAGCTTCAGGGGCTGGCAGTGAAGAGTCAGGCGATGCCGGTGACCAATGAATACAGCCTCATTGAGGATGTGGTAAATGAACTCCAGAACGATAAGGCGTATGCCTTTCCTTCTGTTGTACGGGATTCCATCAGGAAACTGGTGATGGAATATTTTGATGAAGAGCGTTTTGAATATCTGAGGCGGCTGACGAATCAGGCTATGGACTTTGAGATGAATGCCCTGGTAGTTACAGAGTGCGGCAGCGGAAAAGAATCTTCCGGAATTATTGCAGAGTTTAACAGGCTGATACAGGACGAGTCTGAAATAGACGGTTTTATTGCAGGTCTTACATCCACACGATCTGTGGGCATCTTCAATACTAATTTAAGCTATGAGAAATTTCTGGATAAGATCAGCGGGGTAAAAGAACGCCTGGAAACTGAGAAAGGATTAAAATTTACCTGCTGTGTCAGCCGTGGATTTAAAAACAGAGAAAATATGAATCTGGTATATACGGAGACACTGGGGACGTTGGAACGTACATTTTTTACTGGTAAGAATGCCTTTATCCATGAGGACGCTCCAATAACAGAATATAAGAATGAGTATTACAGCAAAGAGGCGGAAAGCCGGCTTACCCGTTATGTTACGGAGGGAAAGCGGGAGGAAGCGCTGGAGACGCTTCATGCGCTTACAAAGGATTTAAGCAACAAGGCCAGGGATATCCAGTATACCCGATTCGTATATTTTCAAATTTGCAATAACCTGGTACGGAATGTCCTCGATATGGGCGGCAGACTGCCGAAGGGTGTGAGTGAAAAAGATATATTTAAAGCGGTATTCGGAGTGGACAGCATACAGGATCTTGTAAGAATGTCGGAGGAGATTGTAGAGGTCTGTGCGGCTAATTTCAACCGGCAGGAGAAGACATACTCTTCTAATGTGGAAAAGGCGGTTTCCTTTATTGCGGAGAATTATATGAGAGATTTATCTCTGGATGATGTAGCGAAGGCAGTTTTCCTGTCTTCCGGTTATCTGAGTATAATCTTTAAGGATGAGACGGGATATACGGTGCTTGAGTACATTACTTACGTCAGGATGCAGAAAGCGAAAGGACTGCTTCTTCAGACACCGGCACTGAAAGTTAAGGATATCGCAGAACAGCTGGGATACAACAATGTACAGAGCTTTCTGCGGTACTTTAAAAAGTATTATGGAGAGACCCCGATGGCGTTTCGGAAGAAAGAAGAATAAGCTTATAGAGCTGATTATATGAGTGGATTTCCAACACTTATAGGATCAGCTCTTTTGATTGGCAGATTATCGGTCAACCTGCGAAGGCGATATTCCGAAATACCGTTTAAAGCATTTGGAAAAGTAAAAGGCGTCCTGGTAACCCGTTTTTTCGGCTGCCGGTTCTTCCTTAACTGGTCCTTTTGTGTGGATACATTCTGCATTTCCGGCGAATGATCGGAAGAAAGTATGGCATTTGCCCCGATTTTTGCTTATAATAAAGTTAATTTACCAGGGGGATTTTACATGAACGATAAATTGACTTATGAGCTGAGTGATAAAGAGTACAAAGAGTTTATCCATTGGTTTCACGGAACGTATGTGAAAATACGAAAAGCAAGGCCGGGAAGAAATGATTTTTCCTGCCTGAAGGAACCTGTGGAGATGATCGTGAAGGAAGAGATAATCCATGCCAGGAGCGGGGCGTGTGAAGCATATATTCTGTACGGCGCCATAGAGCGGCTTTACGAGCTGGAAACGCTTTTCGTATTTTACGATATGATGCGCTTTTGGGCGGTGCCGAAGCGCCTGCTGGGAAGAGAAGAAGAGGCAATCGCATGGCGGGCGGATTTTGAGCGCCGGATTAAGGAAATGGGGAAGATGCGGATCTCCTTTCAGGAGGCGGCCGATATCTGCGCGGACAGCAGATTTGCACCCTGCCGGTATATCAGGCAGATTGAGGAAGTGAAGGCAGAGTATGGCCTTTTGCGCGTCAGCAGAAGGGAAATGGAACACTTAAGGAAGCTGGGCACATTTCCGTACCGCATGATCGGGGAGCAGATGGTGGCAGCAGGACGGAGAGGTCTGATAGAAATCACGGAACGCGCGGCTGTGATTCATCCTTATGAGAATATCACCGGTGTATTTTACACAAAGCAGACGCTGTATCTTGCGGAAAAAGAGGGGGACGGCCTGCTGCTGCCTCTTGCCGCGCTGGGAGGAATGGAGGGGGCCGAAGCGCTGATGCGCGTCTGTGACGCCCGATGCCGATTCAACAATCCCGCGTTTCGCCTGAAAAAGAAGTCTGTGCCGCTTACGGTGAGATGGAATATGCCGGGGAAGGCCGCGGCGTCGATATGCTGTGTGGCGGCGGTGGCAGCAGGCGTCATGACTCTGGGGGCGCTTTATGATGTTAATGGGAGCGGAGGAATAAATACGTCAGTTTTTGGAGCACCGATGACAGACTCCGGAGAGAGGACGGCTGCTTCCGGAGAAGTAAGCGGCAGTGAGCTGCTCGTGGTTATCCCGGATGACGCGGTATTTGATGCAGTTACGGAGGAGGGCACCTTTGTATCTTCGTCAATGTTCTACCGGATCACTCTTCCCGGGGACGGCTGGGAGATTAGTCAGGATCAGTATAATTCTTTCGATGCCCTGAGTTCGGACTGGGGACAGGTCAGTGTGACAGGCGGGCTGTCCAGTGCATATGAGGGGTATGACGTAACGGAGATGCTGCCGAAGTCAAAGGCGGAATATATTGCCAAGACTTACGGTAGCGCCGCGGCCTTCGATTCGGAGGTGGAGGTGATCGATTATAACCTGGAAAAATCCGGGGAGTGGACGATTGTGAGCCGTGAAATACGGAGTAAAGGCGGGGAGGGTGTCCGGTACGTGATCGGACTCGATGTCTACGGACCGAAACGGTATTATTCCCTGAGCATTACGCCGGAACGTGAAGATGATGTGAGCCTGCAGACGGCAAGAGCAGTACGGGATTCCTTCCGGGCCGCCGATACATCGGTGGGAATCTGCAGAACCATGGAAGAGAAGATATTTCACGGATACTACGGCGATAATGTCTATATGACCAGCTGTCTCGTCCTGATGGAGCATGCCATGAGTGATGAGGAGATCGCAGGGAAGCTCAGGGAAGTGAAGAAGATCCGTAATGGCGCCTATCCTGCGTCAGGGGACGCCCTGGCGGTCAGAACGCCGGAAAGCAAGTGGCTGGGGATCGATTGTCCGTCACTCCAGCAGAACTGTACCAGGGAGGCGGCGAAGGCGGTGGCGCGCATCTTTCAGTCGGAGGTGATTCTTTACGATGAGTTTGACGGAGACCTACTGATGGTGGCCTACTCTGACGCGGATCAGAAACATGCGTATGAGAGGGCCGCGGCCAACGGGCCGTGGATTCTTGAGTCGGAATTTCAGATTTACGGCAAGGAACAGAACTTCCCGGAGGATCTGCTGAAATATATGGATATCTCCAAAGAGGAGGCGGAGGCGATCTGGAAGGACAGCAGCTACGTGTTCCAGATGGAAAAATGGGTGGAACTTGTGGGGCATATGACGAAAATGCCCGTGCCGGAGGAATTTGTCGGGTTTCATGGAGCCGAGGCATTGGACGAGGCGTTTCGTGTGGTTAAAGAGTGATGGGGGAGTGTGATGGTGAGTGATGGGTGAGTGAGGCAGAGAGTGGGGCAGGGAGTGGGGCAGGGAGTGAGGCAGAGAGTGGGCAGAGAGTGCGGCAGAACTTGCATCGTATGGTAAATAGAAATTACGGAAAACCGGTTTTATCGGGATTGAGTGAGATCCTGATAAAGCCGGTTTTGTGTTTTCGTGGAGAAGCTTTGCTGGTAAAGGTTTCTCTGTGCAGACTGAATCCGTTGCAGACTGAATCCGGTGCAAGTCATATCTGGCTTAGATTGTATCCGGCATAAACGATATCTATCGCAAAATGCACAAAAAATCAGCCGCAGAATTGTGCATAAGGGAAAATATGCATGATTTCCGAAGAAAATATTGATAAATTATTGACATTCTCTAAAAGTGAATGTATTCTAAAACTGAACATATTCATAAAAAGAATATGTTCAGTTTTAAGACGAAAATAAAGAGCTCCTCCAGGGGAACTCTTCTCTGCCGCCTTTCATCAGCCTTCTTTCATGCCCTGTATGTCTTCCTGAATCCAGGCATTCATAAGAAGCAGAATATCGTGTTTCACCGTGTCATCGTCAAAGAAATATCCTACTTTCTTTCTCGTAACTTCAGAGTGGGAGTACTGGATCGAATCCAGGACGCTGGCGTGGGACAGGAGGATGACCTCTTCTGTATGAGGGCAGAAGATACGAAGAATGGAGGCGATCTCTTTTAAGTAAAGCTGGGAGATATCACGGACCCCCTCATAGTTTTTGCCGACGGTGACCAGGTCTTCCTGCGCGGCTTTCGCCAGGCTGACGGTTTTTTCGTCCCGGTCGAAGGCGTTGGAGTTATCGATCAGATAGTCGGCCAGCTCCTCCGGTGTGCGTATGGCTTTCATCTCATCAATAGAATGAGAGATAAATGCGATGGCGTGTTCATTCCAGATATCAGCCAGAACATCGCGCTTTGTTTTGTAGTGGTTATAGAAGGAGCCGATGGAATAACCGGATTCCGTAACGATGTCCTGAACGCTTGTATTCTTATATCCATTTTCCAGGAAAAGCCGGAGAGCGGCGGCTTTTATCTCCTGATGGGTCATTTCAGATTTTTCTTTCTGGCGAAGGCTCATGTGATTACCCGCTTTCTGTATAATTTCATGTTCAGTATTTTATTATAACAGGATTACTTCTCTTTGTGAAGAGAGGGGTATGACATAATACACTTAAGGAGGGTTTTATATGAATCACTATCCACACATTTTTGCACCTGGTAAGATCGGTTCTGTAGAGGTGCGCAACCGCACCGTCATGTCCGCGATGGGGACCAACATGTCGGATCATGGCTTTGTCAACGACGCCATCATCAATCACTACGTGGAGCGGGCGAAGGGCGGAGTCGGATTAATCATCATCGAGGTAACCTGTGTAGACACGCCTCTGGGGTTAAACACCGTGAACATGCTGGTGGCGGATGATGACAAATACATACCTGGACTAGCAAAGCTTGCGGCGGCCATCCACGCACAGGGGGCAAAATGTTTTCTGCAGATCAGCCACACGGGACGAGGTGCACGCAGGAAAAATATCGGGGCGCAGCCGGTAGGCCCTTCCGCCGTGGCAATGCCATTTTCCTATATGATGGGATTCGGCAACGAGGAGCCGCGGGCACTTACCATCGAAGAGATCCGCACGATTGAGGACAAATACGCGGCCGCGGCTGTCAGGGCGCAGAAGGCGGGCTTCGATGGAGTGGAACTTCACGCCTGCGGATATTACATGGGCCAGCAGTTTCTGTCCTCTACCGCCAATATAAGAACCGACGAGTACGGCGGAAACCCGGAGAACAGAAGCCGGTTCTATACGAATATCATCGGGAAAATCAGGGAAGCCTGCGGTACGGATTTTGGCCTCGTTGTAAAGCAGGCGGTGATGGAGGCCGGAGAACAGGGCGGAATCACCATGGAAGAGGGGATGTTCTACGCCAATAAGTTCCTGACTGCGGGAGCCGACGGCATCGAGGTCATGGGCGGCTCCTGGAAGCCGGTGCCTGATATCGACGATATCCCCAGCACGGCGGACAAGCCGGGACGTATGCTGGGTCTTTCCGCAGTTGTGAGAAAGGCGGTTCTCTCCATGCCGGGAGAAAAGAAAAATCCTGTGTTTATCGGAGGAGGCCGCACGTATCTGCCGTCACTGGCCGAGGAGGCCCTGGCGGAAGGAAAATGTGACTTTATATTTATGGGCCACGGTCTTTTAGCAGAGCCGCACCTTGTGGAATACATGGAGCAGGACCGCTGCGAGGAGGTGCGCCCCTGCATCGGATGCAATCTGTGCGCCGATGACCAGCTTTCCTATAACCGACATATCCGCTGCTCCTGCAACGCGGTGCTTGGAAACGGGGAAAACGACTATACGATGGAACCGGCGACAGTGATAAAGAAGGTGCTCGTGGTCGGCGGAGGAATCGCGGGAATGGAAGCTGCGAGAACAGCTGCGAGGAGAGGCCACAAAGTAACGCTGGTGGAGCAGAAGGACCATCTTGGCGGCCAGCTGGATTACGCGGTGGCACCGCCGTATAAGGATAACTTAAAACAGCTGTATCCCTATTATGAGAAGCAGCTGGAGCTTAACGGCGTGGAAGTCCTGCTGAATACAACGGCGGACGAAGCGTATGTGGCATCCCGGAAGCCGGATGCGGTGATCTGGGCCTGCGGCGTCCGTCCGGCGGTGCTTCCGATCCCGGGATTTGAGAAACCCATAGTTTCCAGTGCGAAAGAGGTTCTTCTGGGTAAAACGGTTGGCAGCCATATCGTAATCATCGGCGGCGGCGTCGTGGGATGCGAGACAGCCGAGCTTCTGCTTCAGCAGGGGAAGACGGTGACGATCGTGGAGATGCTCGATACGCTTGCGGGCAAGATGGCCGCGACCACACGGTCTATACTGATGGGCCATTTGAAGGGACACGAACTGAAAACCTATATGGAGTGCGCCTGCCGTGAGATTACCGATAACGGAGTCGTAATCGAAGAGAAGGACGGAAAGAAAACGGAGATCGTGTGCGACGATGTGCTGATCAGCATTGGCGATAAGCCCAATAATGAGCTATGCGAGCGCTTAAAGAGCCTGGTGCCGGAATTCTATAACATCGGCGACAGCGATAAGCCGGACAGCTTTGCCGCTTCTTCGTCGGCCGGATATTATACGGCGCTTGGCCTGTAGAAAAATAGAGCTTTTCAACATTAATTAGAGAAATGAGGAAAAATAATATGGACAGAATTAAAGATAAAGTTGCTATTGTTACCGCTTGTACGAGAGGAATTGGCCGTGCCATTGCCGACCGCTTTGCCGAAGAGGGAGCCATTGTTTACATGGCGGTGCGCCGTATGGACGCGGGCCAGGAGATCGCGGATGCCCACAATGCGCTGGGGCGACGGGTCAAGGCAGTCTATTTCGACGGAGATATTCTGGAGACGATCGAACCCATGGTAAATCGGGTATATGAGGCGGAGGGGCGCATCGATATTCTGGTCAATAATTTAGGCGGCGGCGTGAAGCCGGGAAACAAAGATATTGTCGGGAGTGATATGGAAGCCATCTTAAAGGCATTTGAGTTCAATACCATTGTCACAGCCCTGTGCGCTCAGTATGCGATTCCGCACATGATCGCGGGAGGCGGCGGAAGCATTGTCAATATATCCTCTGAGACCGCGGTAGTGCCTCAGCTGACCAGAAGCTGGTACGGAATCGCCAAGACGGCGGTAAACGCTCTTACCGAGCACATCGCGATTCAGTACGGCCGCCAGAACGTGCGCTGTAATGCCGTCATGCCTCCATTTACGAAGACAGACGCTGTCAAGGTGCTGCCTCCGGAATTTGTGGAGCAGTATGCCAGAGCCGTTCCGATGGGACGCGTCGCGGAGCCGGAGGATATGGCCAATGCCGCTCTCTTCCTTGCCAGCGACGAAGCCTCCTTTATAACGGGACAGTGCCTGTTAGTCAACGGCGGCTACACGCTGCCGGGAGCTGATTACGCCGACAGCATGTCAGGGAAAGCATAAAATCCAGAGAAGGGGGAAGGAAAACTTATGGCTGGCAATGTGAATATAGAGCTGGATAATAGAAAAAAGGGGCTGGTAATCGCCGCCTGTATTATCATGTATTTTAACTACATGGTGATCAATCTGGGGTGCGGTGTGGCGCTGCCGAGACTCCTGACGGAAATTAACGCTATGAGCATCTACGCGGTAGTCACGGTATTCAGCTCCGTGGGTCTCATGATCGCGTCCCCGGTGGCGGGGAAATTCAGCGATACGCTGGGACGTAAATGGCTGACCGTCATTTCTCTGGCCGCGTATCTGGTCTGTGTGGCCGGAGGCGGTCTGGCGCGGAACGGATGGGTTCTCCTGGTATGCTGGGGGTTAAGCGGTATCTGCGGCGGTTTCTTCATCTCCTCCGCGTTCTCCATCATTGCGGACGTGACCGACATGAAGGAGCGGCCAAAATACTATGGATATCTGGCTACGGCATCGGCTGTCGGCATGCTGGCCGGACCTCTGCTGGCTGGAATCCTGGCCGATATGGGAATGGCGCGGGCGGCCTACTTTGTGGGAATTCCGCTGGGAATCGTGGTAATCGCCATTTATGTAACGTGTTATCCCAACAAAAAGATGGCGGTACATACGGGAAGCAAGGTGGACTTTGCCGGACTGATTTTACTGATTGTAAGTATCTGCTCTCTGGTCGCCTACCTGAATTTTGGAAATGTCATGTTTCCAAGAAAATCTCCTCTGGGCATGGCTCTGCTGGCAGTAGGAATTCTGGGGCTGGCCGCGCTGGTTATTTATGAGTACCGGGCGGAGAATCCGGTGATTTCCGTAAAACTGTTCCGGTTTAAGGAATTTCGGATCGCATGGATCTGCCACCTGCTCTTTACCATGTATGTGGTGACAGCCAGCGCCTACATTGTGCTGTTCGCCCAGAATGTCATGAATGTGTCCGCCACCGTCAGCTCCACTCTGAGCATGCCGCAGACAATCTGCAGCGCGGTGCTCGCCTCCTTCGTGGGTATGTTTATCGCAAAAAGCAGGAAGAACTACCGGACCGCCTACATGATTATGGGACTGGGCGGAGCCATTCCGCTGTTAGTATGGGCATTTTTCTTAAAACCGGATTCCTCCGTACTGGTAATCTATGGAATGACGTTGCTTGGCGGTGTGGCCTACGCCTGTGACCAGGTAATCAACACGCCGTTCCTCCAGACGACGATGCCGAAGGAAAACTACGGCGCGGCCCAGGGAATGATCGCATTTGCAGGATCCGCCGGCGGAACGATCTGCGGTGCGGTTGCCGGAGCATTCTTAAACAGCGGCGCCCCTATGGAACAGTCGCTCAGCAGGATCTATCTGGTATTTGGAATCTGTCTTGCCGTGGTATTTGCAATTGGCCTTTTGGGCGTGAAAAATCAGGAGGAATGAAGATCTGTATAATTAGTAAAAGGTCTGGCGCTATTTTGCCAGACCTTTTCATTACAGTTCATTTATAGCCGTTAAAATATTATTTTTGTCAAAAAAGAAATTGGAAATTTTATTTCCGGTGAATGTTATATATACATCTTGAACTACATTTCTTTCTGCCTCATTTTTGATTAGAGATAAGGTGACTGAGCAATTATAAGTGTTATTATCTCTGGTTATCTCTATATTTGTGATTTCTATATTACTGGAGTGGTGTTGTGCAGATAAGAATATTTCAAATGGATAACGTTTATTACAGAAGTCTGCATAAGCATCTTTCGTAAAGTAACTGCCATAAATTTCAAATAGTTTATCATTAGAGATATTTGATGGATTATCTGGTACACCATTTCCAATTAACTGATTACTTCCTAAATTATCTATTGTATTTTTGAGGCTGGCGTTTGGATAAGTAAAAACTTGCGTAAGTATCTTCGTAATCAAAATTTTGTGCCTTCGATTATCATTGGACCAGACGACTAATCCGATTATAGTCAATAATAATATCAGCAAAAGAAAGAGTGATTTACCAGATAACTTTTTCTTATTAATGGAATTCATATCCGCTCAATTCTTTGCCGGGTTCATAATAGAAGACTAAAAATATTCCCGGTAATCTTTTTTGCATATTTTTTACCTCCTGATCCTTGCTGGTATTCAGATGCCGGCTTATAAGTATTTACAAACTGACCCAATGGAATCACCTCCTGTATCAAGTTGTATCAGCAAAACATTATATTTACAGTTTAATTGTACCGTATTCATTTTGTTATATCAATACACAGCATGTAATAATTCGTCCATATGACTCTATTCCCGGGGGCGTTTTACCTTGCACTCCTTAATAACATGTGGTATAATCTCAAAGAATTAGGTAAATACAGGAGGTGTAAGAATGAAACACGTTAAGACATTAAATTCCAGCACATTAAAGGAATCTATGAAAAAAGGCGGTTGTGGCGAGTGCCAGACTTCCTGTCAGTCAGCCTGCAAGACATCCTGTACGGTGGGCAACCAGAGCTGCGAGAACAGCAATAGATAGTATGCCGGAATATGAGGCAGATGAGTGAAAAGACCCCTACGGTCGTAAGGACGGTAGGGGTTACTTCGCTTGTCTGCCCAAAACTCGTTTATGGCGTTAAAATATCGTTAAGACAAGGAGAACATTTCAGTGATTCATCAATATATCAATAATGGCTTCCATATTATCATGGATGTCAACAGCGGTTCTGTTCACAGCGTCGATCCGGTGATGTACGACGCGGTCGCGATTGTGGCGGAGCGCGTGCCGGAGCTTGCCGAACCAGAGAAGCTTTCGGAAGAAGTGGCGCGGGAAGTGATGGAGCGTCTATCCCCTACATATGGAGAAGCCGAGGTACAGGAGGCATTGGATGAGATCCAGTACCTAATCGACGCGGAAGAGCTTTTAACCACGGATCAGTATCACGATTACGTGGTGGATTTCAAGAAGCGGAAGACCGTAGTCAAGGCGCTCTGTCTCCATATTGCCCATGACTGCAATCTTGCCTGTCAGTACTGCTTTGCGGAAGAGGGCGAGTATCACGGCCGCAGGGCGCTTATGAGTTTCGAGGTGGGAAAGAAGGCGCTGGATTTCCTGATTGCGAATTCCGGGAACCGCAGAAACTTAGAGGTGGACTTCTTCGGAGGCGAGCCTTTAATGAACTGGGAAGTTGTAAAGCAGTTGGTTGAATACGGCCGTTCAAAAGAGAAAGAATATAATAAGAACTTCCGTTTTACCATGACGACCAACGGCGTTTTGTTAAACGACGAGATCATGGATTACTGCAACCGTGAGATGAGCAACGTCGTATTGAGTCTCGACGGCCGCAAGGAAGTCAACGATAAGATGCGTCCGTTCCGGGGCGGTAAGGGAAGCTTCGATTTAATCGTTCCCAAGTTCCAGAAGTTTGCCGAGATGAGAGGCGACCGGGATTATTACGTCCGCGGAACCTTTACCCGTCATAATCTGGATTTCTCCAAAGACGTGACGGAATTTGCAGATTTGGGCTTCCGCAGTATGTCGATCGAACCGGTGGTGGCAAAGCCGGAGGAAGAGTATGCCATCAGGGAGGAAGATCTCCCGCAGATCATGGAAGAGTATGACCATCTTGCCGAAGAGTACATCAAAAGGAAAAAAGAGGGCCGGGGCTTTAACTTCTTCCATTTCAACATCGATTTAAATCAGGGACCATGTGTTGCCAAGAGGCTTTCAGGCTGTGGTTCCGGAACGGAGTACTTAGCGGTGACTCCGTGGGGTGATCTTTATCCCTGCCACCAGTTTGTCGGCCAGGAAGAATTCCTTCTCGGCAATGTCGATACAGGTGTGACCAACGAACGTATCCGCGATGAATTCAAGCTCTGCAATGTCTATGCGAAGGACAAGTGCAGGGATTGTTTCGCGAGATTCTACTGCAGCGGCGGCTGCGCGGCCAATTCTTATAATTTCCATGGGAGCATTACCGATGCGTATGACATCGGCTGCGCAATGCAGAAGAAGAGGATCGAATGCGCCATCATGATTAAAGCGGCTTTGGCTGAAGACTAAAATTAAAGGAGAAAAGTCATGAAAAGTAACAAAGGCAAAGGCCTGATCGGGCTGATTATTGCTCTGGCTCTGGTAGGACTGTTCGGATATTTCGGATATACTACCATGGATGACATTAAGCTGGGCCTCGATCTGGCAGGCGGTGTCAGCATTACGTACCAGGCAAAGGAAGAGAATCCGAGTGCCGAGGATATGTCGGATACCATTTACAAACTGCAGCAGAGGGTTCAGAACTACAGTACAGAGGCTGAGGTCTATCAGGAAGGCAGCAACCGTATCAACGTCGATATTCCAGGCGTATCGGATGCCAACGCGATCCTGGAAGAGCTGGGCAAGCCAGGTTCCCTGATCTTCGTCGATGAAGCCGGGCAGACCATCTTAAACGGCAACCAGGTTGCCACCGCGAAGCCGGTTATCACCGACGAAAACGGCATTAAGAAGTATATGGTTGATTTAACCTTTACCGACGACGGAAAAACCGTATTCGCAGATGCGACGACAAAGAACGTGGGCAAGAGAATCGCCATCATCTATGACGGCAAGATCTACTCCAACCCGGTCGTTAATGAGCCAATTACACAGGGCCAGTGCCAGATCAGCGGCATGACTTCCTATGAAGAGGCGGAGACGCTGGCTTCCACTATCCGTATCGGCTCCCTTTCCCTGGAGCTGGAAGAACTTCGTTCCAACGTTGTAGGCGCGAAGCTTGGCCAGGAAGCTATTTCCACCAGCTTAAAGGCGGGCGCAATCGGATTCGGCATCGTAGCCGTGTTCATGATTATCGTATATTTAGTGCCGGGTCTTGCGGCCGTGATCGCACTTTCCTTATACGTAGGCCTGATTCTGATCCTGCTTTCCGCGTTCAGTGTGACCCTGACACTTCCGGGTGTGGCCGGTATCATCCTTTCCATTGGTATGGCGGTTGATGCCAACGTTATTATCTTTACACGTATCAAAGAGGAGATCGGCCTTGGAAAGACGGTTCAGTCCGCCATCAAGTCCGGTTTTAACAAGGCTCTGTCTGCTATTATTGACGGCAATGTAACCACCTTAATCGCAGCCGGCGTGCTGTTCTGGAGAGGTTCCGGTACCGTTAAGGGCTTTGCTTCCACGCTGGCTATCGGTATTATTTTATCCATGTTTACCGCGCTGTTCATCACCAAGTTCATTCTGAATGCCCTGTTTAACTTGGGATTTCAGGATCCGAAGTTCTACGGAACGAAGACGGACAAGAAGACCATCGATTTCCTTGGAAAGAGGAAGATCTGGTTTGCAGTCTCTTTACTGGTAATCGTAATCGGTCTTGGCGGCCTTGTGGTCAACAAGACACAGACCGGCGATGTCTTAAACTACAGCATGGAGTTTAAGGGCGGTACCTCTACAAATGTAACATTTAACGAGGATATGTCACTGGAGGACATCTCTTCCAAGGTGGTTCCGGTGGTTGAAAATGTGACCGGCGACGCACAGGTTCAGACGCAGAAGGTTGCGGGAACCAACGAAGTAATCATTAAGACAAAGACGTTATCCGTTGAGGAGAGACAGAACTTAGACCAGGCAATGGTCGATAATTTCGGAGTAGAAGCCGAGAAGATCACGGCGGAGAGCATCTCCGGTGCGATCAGCAAGGAGATGAAGCAGGATGCATTTATCGCTGTTATCATCGCCACCATCTGCATGCTGCTGTATATCTGGTTCCGTTTCAAAGATATCAAGTTTGCAGGAAGTGCCGTACTGGCGCTGCTTCATGACGTGCTCGTTGTGCTGACCTTCTATTCTCTGTTAAAATGGTCTGTCGGCTCCACCTTCATCGCATGTATGCTGACAATTGTCGGTTATTCCATCAACGCCACCATCGTTATCTTCGACCGTATCCGTGAGAATTTAAAGGTGAACAGCAAGATGGAGCTTTCCGAGATTGTAAACTTAAGTATCACACAGACATTTACAAGAAGTATCAATACTTCTTTAACCACGTTCATCATGGTATTCGTGCTGTTTATTCTCGGTGTGTCCTCGATTCGTGAGTTCGCACTTCCTCTGATGGTTGGTATCGTATGCGGTACGTATTCTTCCGTCTGCATCACAGGTTCCTTATGGTATGTGATGACGATCTACAAGAATAAGCATATGGAAGAGAAAAAGGCTGCTGAAAAAGCGGCTAAGGCAGCGGCGAAGAGCTCAAAAAAATCAAAGTAAGGAATCAGAATGAATTATAAAATTATTGCTAAGGATGGCCGTGCAAAACGGGCGGAGGTTTCCACCGTGCACGGAACCATCCAGACTCCGGTATTCATGAATGTCGGTACGGTTGGCGCCATCAAGGGAGCGGTCTCCACAGATGATTTAAAGGAGATCAGAACCCAGGTAGAGCTGTCCAACACGTATCACCTTCATGTGAGAACCGGTGATAAGTTAATCCGGGAATTCGGCGGACTCCATAAGTTCATGAACTGGGACCGTCCGATTCTCACGGATTCCGGCGGATTTCAGGTCTTTTCCTTAACCGGGTTAAGGAAGATCAAAGAGGAAGGCGTCTACTTCCAGTCTCATATCGACGGCCACCGTATTTTTATGGGGCCGGAGGAGAGCATGCAGATCCAGTCGAATCTGGGTTCCACCATCGCCATGGCGCTGGACGAGTGTCCGCCCCACCCGGCGACCAGGGAATATATGCAGAACAGCGTTGACCGGACCACCAGATGGCTGGAACGCTGCAAGGTGGAGATGGCCAGACTTAACAGTCTGCCGGAGACCATCAATCAGGAACAGCTGTTGTTCGGCATCAACCAGGGCGGAACGTATGAAGATATCCGCATCGAACACGCGAAGACCATTTCCGCCATGGATTTGGACGGATACGCGCTGGGCGGCCTGGCGGTCGGCGAGAGCCACGAGGAGATGTACCGTATTTTAGATGAAACCGTGCCGTACCTTCCGGAACACAAGCCAACCTATTTAATGGGTGTCGGAACGCCGGCCAATATCCTGGAGGCGGTGGACCGGGGCGTGGATTTCTTCGACTGTGTCTATCCGTCCAGAAACGGCCGTCATGGCCATGTCTATACCAATCAGGGCAAACGGAACTTATTTAATTCCAAGTATGAGCTGGATCATCTCCCCATTGAAGAAGGCTGCGGGTGTCCGGCCTGCCGTTCCTACAGCAGAGCTTATATCCGGCATTTGTTAAAAGCAAAAGAAATGCTCGGGATGAGATTATGTGTCTTGCATAATTTGTACTTTTATAATACAATGATGGAAGAGATTCGCGACGCAATCGAACAGCACCGTTATGCAGAGTACAAAGCGGAAAAGCTTGCCGGCATGACGGCGGTACAAGCAGAGAAGTAAGGACAATGATACCGTAGCGAGGCGGCGGATCGTTATATAAGGAGGAAATGATTTATGGCATTAGCAACCAGCGGCGGCATGGGCATGGGATTCTGGATTATTTATATCGCGGTAATCTTCGGCTTTATGTATTTTATTGCAATCAGACCGCAGAAGAAGGAAAAGAAGAAACAGCAGGAACTGCTTTCAAGCATTGCTATTGGTGACAGCGTTTTGACTACCAGTGGTTTCTATGGCGTTATTATCGATATGACTGATGATACCGTGATCGTAGAGTTCGGCAATAACAAGAATTGCAGAATTCCGATGCAGAAGGCTGCCATCGTTCAGGTGGAGAAGCCGGAGGTTTAAGAGGCAGCCGCACTCGATGGAATGACCGGGCGCGAATGAAAGCAAGATATAAAATTGAAAAAGTAGAATCAGTGTAAAGAGCTGACTGTTGAGAATCAAAGAATTGATTCTTGGCAGCCAGTTTTTTTCGCGTTAAGGGAACGTGGCGGCTGAAGCGGTCGCGCTCTGGCGCACGAGTTGGTGTGGCGGAATCTCTGGACTGTATCTGTATAAAATGTTTAAAAATAACACGGAGTTTTAGCTGAACCGATATAATCTAACAATATTTCTTGCTGTTTCTATCAAAGTAGAGTAAAATAACCCAATAAACTCCCCTTAAATCTACAATAAATGTTAAAATATAACAAATAATATGTTGACTTCAAACAAACAATGTGGTAATATTTCGATATAGATGTTAGAAATAAACAAAATGGAAAGGGGTTAAAGGGGAAAATGAGAGAAATTACCACATTAAAATGGGAGAAGGGCAATTTACTGCTTCTGGATCAGACGCTTCTGCCGCATACAGTTACATATGTAACATGTAAAAACCTTGAGGATGTCTATCAGGCCATACAGACCATGATTGTAAGGGGAGCTCCCGCGATTGGAGTAGCTGCCGGTTACGGTATGGTACTCGCTGCCGACGCTTATGAGGAAACATCAGAGGAGTCATTTTTTGATTACCTGAAGGCACAGGGAGAGTATTTAAAATCTTCACGCCCGACAGCCGTGAATCTGATGTGGGCCGTGGACCGGATTGTAAAGAAGGCGGAGGGATTTTCCGGGCAGCCGTTCGAGTCTGTGGTAAAAGAGATTGAGGCTGAAGCCATAGCCATTCATGAGGAGGACAAGCAGACGAACCGGAATATCGGGATGAACCTGCTCAGTCTCTTGAAGGATGGGGATACAGTTCTGACCCACTGCAACGCCGGAAGTCTGGCTACCGCAGAGTACGGGACCGCACTATCCGTATTCTATATGGCGCAGGAAAAGGGGATGAAGATAAAGGCTTATGCGGATGAGACGCGGCCGAGACTGCAGGGGGCCAATTTAACGGCTTTTGAATTGACGGAACACGGGGTTGATGTGACACTGATCTGTGACAACATGGCTGCAGTGGTGATGTCTCAGGGAAAAATTAATGCGGTTATCGTCGGATGCGACAGGGTGGCGGCCAATGGCGATACGGCGAATAAGATCGGAACCTTCAGCGTGAGCGTGCTGGCAAAACAGTTCGGCATACCGGTTTATATCGCGGCTCCAACGACGACGATCGATATGGAGTGCCCGACCGGGAAAGAGATTCCCATTGAGGAGAGAAGCAGGGAGGAGGTCCTCCGCATTAACGGGGAGTATATTGCCCCGAAGGAAGTGAAGACATATAATCTGGCATTTGATGTAACACCGGCCGAGTATATTACGGCCATTGTAACGGAGAAAGGGATTGTATATCCTTCCTTCCGCGACAACTTAAAAATACTAATGAGAAAATAGGAAGAGGTGAGAGGAAAACTGCCTTTCATTTCTTCCGCAGCGCCGCAGCAGGCGCGGAAAATGGAGGCAGGCATGAAGACATTCAATGCAGAAGAGAGAAAAAAGTTTATTCTGGATTATGTGAAGGAAAATGAGTTTGTGGACATCACATATTTGAAAGACACGCTGTCCGTATCGGAAATGACGATCCGCAGAGACTTAAAGAAGCTGGAAGAGGACAACAGCATTGTACGCGTTTTAGGCGGTGCCCGGAGCATTCCGAGCGGTACGTACGAGGATCCGGTGGATAAGAGGCTGGAGTTCCATTCTGAGGAGAAGGAGCGGATCGCCAGATACGCAGCGTCACTGGTCAATGAAGGTGATTCCGTCTTTTTGGATGCCAGCAGTACGGTATATGCCATGGCGGATTACTTAGATGTCCATGCCACAGTCATTACGAATAATATCAGTGTTTGCATGAAACTGAAGGACAAAGAAAAAATCGATGTAATTCTTGTAGGCGGAAGCTTGAGAAAAAGTGCAATGTCCCTTGTGGGAATTGAAACCGTCCGTATGCTGGATAACTACTACGTGGATAAAGCATTTCTTTCCTCGAAAGCAGTCGATGAGGAACATGGAATCTCTGATGCCACCAGGGAAGAGGCGGAAGTAAAGAAGGCCATGATTAAATCCAGCAGTGAGGTGTATTTTCTGATGGATCATTATAAGCTGGCAAGCAGAGCCTTTTACAAGGTGTGCGGTCTGAGTGAGATCACAGAGCTGATTGTGGATGCTTCGGAGGAAGCTTACGCCGAGGAATTCATAGAGACCTGCAAAAAGAACGGAAGATTAGTCCGCTGCGTCGATTAAGGAAGGCAGAGAAGGAGAAGGAAAAATGGAGAAGATCGTTCCGATTATTGATATACCTTATAATAAGATCGCCAGGCGAGTCATTGCCTGCGGTGATCCCGCCCGGGCGGAAAAGATATCAAAACGGCTGGAAAACATGGAAGTAGTGGCGAAGAGCCGGGAATACTGGACCTTTAACGGAACCTATAAGGGGGTGCCTGTGACGGTATCATCCCATGGCGTGGGGGGAAACGGAGCCTCTGTAAGCTTTGAAGGACTGATTCTGGGCGGAGCAAAAGTCATTATCCGTGTCGGAACCTGTGGAACTTTACAGAAAGATATGCCTCAGGGAGCGTTGATTATCGCCACAGCCGCATGCCGTGACGACGGAATTACGTCTCAGTTTATCCCGATTTCTTATCCGGCGGTTGCGTCCATGGATGTGGTAGCGGCCATGCAGGAAGCGGCTAAGGAAATAAATCCGGAAGCGAGAACCGGAATCATCACGACATCGGGTCTGTTCTATACCGGGCTTATGCCTACGAATAACCGTCTGTTTTCAGAGGCCGGAGTGCTGGCTATGGAGAATGAGGCTTCCGTTCTGTTTGTCATTGCATCGGTAAGAGGCATCAAGGCCGGCTGTATCATTGCGGCGGATGGACCCTGTTTTGAATTTGTGGGTTCTGAGGAATTTGATCACTATCCGGAAAAGATGGCGAAAGCCGTGGAGGATGAAATAACCATTGCACTGGAAAGTATCATCAAAGTGGAAGTATAGAGGAGGCGGAGCAGATGAAGACAGGTATCTGGGGAGCAGGAAATATTGCCCATACACATGCAGAGGCACTTTTAGCCAGTGGTATTCCAATCGGAGCCGTTGTTGATGTGAGCGAAGAAAAGGCCAGAGCATTTGCAGAAGAATTTGGTATTGAAAACTGGGGGACGGACCCGGCGGTTTTGCTGACTGATGAGATAACCACCGTTCATGTGTGTACTCCTCCCAATCTCCATTACGATATGGTAATGCTGCTTTTGGACCACAAAAAGAATGTACTGTGTGAAAAACCGCTGTGCTTTGACAACGGACAGGCCAGAGAACTGGCGGAACGTGCAAAGAAAAGCGGCGTGGTGTGTGCGATTAATTTTAATGTCAGGTTCCATATGGCCTGCCAGAAGGCCAGACAGCTGGTGTCATCAGAAGAGTTTGGCAGAGTTAATGTGATTCACGGCAGCTATCTTCAGGAGTTTAACGCATTTCCGGCTCCGATCGACTGGCGGTACAACAGCGTTCTGGCCGGCCGCATGAGGGCGGTGACCGAAATTGGGACGCATTGGCTGGATATTTCACAGTATATTTCGGGACGCAGGGTGACGGCTCTGTCCGCCAGCTTCGGCAGATTCTATCCGAACCGGTATGTGGAAGACCGTACCATGTACCCGGATTCGGGAGATGGAAGGCGAACAGAAACCATGGAAGTTCTTTCTGAGGACGCGGCAGCTGTCAACTTGAGGTTTGACAACGGAGCGATTGGAACCATGCTTTTATCCGAGGTTTCCCAGGGAAGAATTAACCGGATCACACTGGAGGTGACGGGGGAGAAGAAGAATCTCTGGTGGAACTCAGAGGATAATAATATCCTTCATACTGCAGTGAAGGGAAATGGAGTAAACACTGAAATATTTGGATTCGGAAATGGCTTCATGGATACCTTCCGCAGTCTTGTGAACAGTTTTTACGATGATGTGAAGAGGGGCTGTGTGTCTGAAAATCCTGTTTACCCGACTTTTGAAGAGGGAAGAGATATTGTAGCACTCTGCAATGCCATGCTGGAAAGTGCTGATTCTGATGGAAGGTGGGTTACTGTAGAATGAATGAACTGACCCTTATCATAGACAAACTGGGGCTGAAACCTTTGGAAGGAGAGGGCGGAATGTACTGCCGTAACTATGAAGGCGCGGCAGATGAAAACGGTCACGCTGCTTACAGTTCCATCTACTATCTTCTTACTAAAAATTCCTTTTCCCATATGCACCGGTTAAAAACGGATGAGATCTATCATTTCTATCTGGGGGACAGTATGGAAATCCTTCTTTTATATCCGGATGGCCATACAGAAGTGAAGATTCTTGGAACCAGGCTTTCAGAAGGCCAGCTGCCCCAGATTCTCGTACCGGCGGGAGTCTGGCAGGGGTCCAGGGTTGTGGACGGAGGGGGATTTTCTCTGGCCGGAACCACGATGGCGCCGGCTTATACGGATGGGAATTATGAGCATGGAGACTGCGCAGCATTATGCGAAAGATATCCGGAGGCAATAGAGAAAATAAAGGCTCGCTGCGGAGCTGCAATCGCGTTGTGAGGGCTGCCCTATGACTGGAAAATGGAAAGCGGTTTTGATGGTCGTGGCCGGCTCTATGATGATGGGAATCAGCATTGATCTATTTGTCCAGGCAGGCTTCGGGCTGGACCCGCTGTCGCTGTTTCAGGCAGGGCTTGGCGGAGTGCTGCCCCTGTCTCTGGGGACTACTTCCCAGCTGCTCATGATTTCCATTCTTATTCTTCTGTTTTTTCTTGACAGAAAACGGATTGGAATCGGCACGATCTTAAACAGTATACTTGTAGGAACATTTATCAATCTTTTTTCTCCGATTATCTGTACTGGCGGAGGAAATACAGCGGCGCATATCCTGTGTCTTTTAGCCGGCCTGATTCTCATGGGCGCCGGAATTGGTCTCTACGTGACCGCCGGACTGGGGGAAGCCGGAATGGATGCACTGATGATCTATCTGTCCCAGAGATTGAAGAAGAATGTAAACACGACAAGGCGGGTTATGGACATCATACTCGCGGCCACCGGATTTCTGCTGGGAGGAAAGATGGGCGCTGCGACTGTGATCTCCATGCTGGTTAATGGATCGATCATTCAGTTTACCATTGAACTGATCGGAAGAATAAGAAGGAGAAGGAACATTGGAACGCAGATATTGTGAGGAGAAAAAAGAAGTTGTAGCAATTGCCAAGAAGGCATATGCCGAGAAACTGATGGCCGGGACCAGTGGGAATATGAGTATCTGCTGTCCGGAAGAGGGACATATCATCATAACGCCCAGCGGATATGACTATGAAATTATGGAAGAAAGGGATATCGTTGTCATCGATCTGGAGGGAAATGTGATAGAGGGGATTCATAAGCCTTCATCCGAATGGAGGATGCATGCGGAGATATACAAAGAATTGCCTGCTGTCCGCGCCATTGTACATACTCATTCTCCATATGCCACCAGCTTTGCAGTCCTACACCAGGAAATACCGCTGATCCTGATCGAAATGATCCCGTTTTTGAAAGGCGCTGTGGAGGTAAGTCCATACGCCGCTCAGGGCAGTGTGGAAGTAGGGAAAAATGCAGTTCCGGTTTTAGAAAGAAAAAATGCGTGTCTGATGGCAAACCATGGTGCGCTGGCAGTGGGCGCCAGCCTTTCAGAAGCGTATATAAACAGCGTGTATCTTGAAGATGCGGCCAGAATTTATCACATGGCCCGGTGTGTGGGGACACCGGTAATCCTTGAAGAGCCAGAAAAGGGGGAATGACAGATGGAAACTGCTTATGAGAGGCTGGAACGGTGTTACAGCAGCGTTCGCCGGAGAATCAGCTTTAAGCCCAGAGTCGCCCTGGTCCTGGGGTCCGGACTGGGAGATTACGCAGAGGAAATGAACATTGAGGAAGTACTTGAATACCGTGAGATCGAGGGCTTTCCCGTATCGACAGTATCGGGCCATAAGGGCCGGTTCGTATTTGGTTATATTGGCAAAGTGCCAGTGGTGGCAATGCAGGGGCGCGTCCACTATTACGAAGGGTATTCCATGGAGGAAGTGGTTCTGCCGGTGCGGCTGATGAAGCGCATGGGGGCGGAGATCCTGATTCTGACGAATGCAGCCGGAGGAATCAATGAGAACTTTACACCGGGGGATTTTATGATCATAAAAGATCAGATTACCACCTTTGTACCGTCTCCGCTGATCGGTCCCAATATAGACGAACTGGGGCCAAGATTCTGTGATATGAGCCACGTCTATGATTCAAAATTACAGGCCATTGTGAAAGCGGCGGCGCGGGATCATGAGATACCGGTTAAGGAGGGCGTATATATACAGCTTACCGGACCGGAGTTTGAGACACCGGCGACGATCCGGATGTGCAGAGCGATGGGGGCTGACGCCGTAGGCATGAGCACCGGTTGTGAGGCAACAGCGGCAAATCACGCCGGGATGAAGATATGCGGAATCTCCTGTATTTCTAACATGGGGGCAGGCATGACGGAAGGGGAACTGTCAAACGAAGAGGTTTATGAGACAACAGAAAGAGTTGCAGCTTGTTTTAAAAGGCTGATTACGGATTCGATAATCAGGATGGCAGAAGAATACTAAAAAGAGGGAGAATAACGATGAGAAGAGCAGGAAGAATGGCGGCATTGGCAGTAGCAGCGGGATTGATCGTAACAACAGCAGGAGGCTGTGGGAAGAAGATCGAAGAACCGACGGAAGCGAAGGCAGCAAAGATCGGCGTCGTCTATACGACAACCGGATTAGGCGATAATAATTTCAACGATATGGTAAACAGTGGTATGGAAAAAGCAAAAGCGGAACTGAATATCTCTTACGATTATTCCGAACCGAGTTCGAACGGTGAGGTGGTTACCATGCTCCGTGAGTTTGCACAGACAGGGGAATACGATTTGGTGCTGGCGCTGAGTTCGGATGCAGCTGCCGCGCTGGAACAGGTGGCAGGGGAGTATCCCGATCAGAACTTTACCATTATTGATACGGTTTTAGAAGCGGATAATATCAGTTCGATTGCTAAAAACGGAGCCGACCAGTCCTTCCTGTGTGGTGTTCTCGCCGGATATCTGACAAAAGAGGAGAGCCTTGACCGGATCAATGGAGAGAACAAAATCGGAGCCGTCATGGGCGTGGATATTCCGCTTTTGAATGCGGTTGTGGCCGGCTTTGAAGCCGGAGCCAGATATGCCAACCCTGATGTGGAGGTATTATCCGGTGTGGTAGGTTCCTTTAATGATCCGGCAAAGGCAAAAGAGATTGCGGATTCCATGTACAGACAGGGCGTGGATATTATTCTTCAGGGGGCCGGCGGTTCCGGAATGGGAGTATTTAATGCGGCGCAGGAGTGCGGTGGATATGCCATGGGAACCGGAGTCAATCAGAATGCCATCAGTCCGGATGAGATTATCGCGACGGCCACCTTTGAGCTTCCATCTATCGTATATGAAGAGGTAAAAACTGTGGTTGACGGAACCTGGAAGAGCGGACCAAAGATCTGGGGACTGCGCGAGGGAGCGGTTGGCTACAGCGTAGAAGGCAGTAATGTGAAGGTGCCTCAGGAAATTCTCGATAAGGTTGACGCGGCAAATAAATGGTTTATTGACGAGAATATTGTTCTGCCTTCTTCCACGGACGAGGTAGACGCCTGGGTAAGCCAGAACGTAAAATAGTTTGGCTCTCAGAGAAAATTGCTTAGAGGAGAAGGAAGTGCGGCCCATGAGTCTGATTAAAATGGAACAGATCGGAAAGACATTTGGTGCAGTAAAGGCTTTGGAGAATGTGGATTTTGAACTGAAGAAAGGCGAGATCCACGCACTGCTTGGTGAGAATGGAGCGGGAAAAACAACACTTATGAAGGTCCTGTATGGAATGTACAGGGCCGATAAGGGGAGCCTGTATTACGAAGACAAGAAGGTTGAGATTAATAATTCCAGGGAAGCGATTGAACTGGGGATCGGCATGGTTCACCAGCATTTTATGCTGATTCCCGTGCTGACTGTAGCAGAAAACATCGTTGTCGGAATGGAACCGAAAAAGGGACTGCGGTTCGATTTTGAGCAGGCGGTAAAAGAGGTGGAGGCTCTCTCTGAAACGTATGGGTTTCATGTAGATCCGAGAGCAAAGGTTTCCGATTTATCTGTCGGAGAGCGGCAGCGGGTGGAGATTTTAAAGGTGCTGTACCGTGGTGTCGATATCCTGATTCTGGACGAACCGACCGCAGTGCTCACTCCCATAGAAGTGAAAGAACTTTTTATAGCTTTAAAACAGATGAGGGAAGCGGGAAAGAGTATTATCATTATTACCCATAAGCTGTATGAGGTACTGGAAATCTCAGACCGTGTGACGGTACTGCGGGATGGAACGCTGATCGGAACGGTGGAAAGCAGCACGGCGTCCCAGGACAGCCTGGCCAGAATGATGGTTGGCAGGGAAGTACAGCTTGCCGTGCAGAGAAGATCTGAATCGATGGGAGAAGTACTGCTGGAGGTGAAGGATCTCAGCTATAAGAGGGACAATATTAACGTTCTGGATCATTTAAACTTTTCCATACGGCGGGGGGAAATTCTCGGAATTGCCGGAATTGAGGGGAATGGACAGACGGAACTGCTGGAAGCAGTAACCGGAATTTTAAAACCGGATTCTATGGAAGTTACTCTGGCGGGGAAGACACTGGAAGGAAATGCGTTTGATTTCATACATAGCGGAATCGGACATGTGCCTGAGGACAGAATGTCGCGCGGCCTTGTGCTGGAAATGAGTATCAGAGAAAATCTGATCCTTGGCTATGAAAATAAACCGGAGTTTGTAGACAGGGGAATTCTGCGTCTGAAAAATATCAGAGAATATGGTGCCAGGCAGCTGAAGGAATTTAACATTAAGGCGCCGGACAGTGAAATTCTGGCAGGAAATCTATCAGGAGGCAATCAGCAGAAGGTAGTTATCGCGCGCGTATTTTCTCAGGAACCGGAGGTAGTGATCTGTGCACAGCCGACGAGAGGCGTGGACGTATCTGCCATCGAATATATTCACAAGGTCATTCTGGATTACAGAGACAGAGGAAAAGCCGTGCTCCTGGTGTCTGCGGACTTAGATGAGGTAAAGAGTCTGAGCGATACCATAGCGGTGCTCTATAAAGGGAAGCTGGTTGCCTGTGACAAGGCAGACAATTTTGACGATACGAGACTGGGCACTCTGATGACCGGGGCCAAAGGATAAGGGGGGAATTCTATGTCTAAGATTCTATCGGCGGCAAAAAACAGATACAAGAAAGCAGCAGAGGCGGTTGCCGCTCTGTTTCTGGCTCTGGCGGTAGGCGGAATATTTTTTATGGTCAGCGGCTATAATCCATTCCAGGTTTACTGGCTGATACTGAAAGGGGCATTTGGAAGCGGGAAATCGTTCTTGACAACACTTCATTACGCAACGCCCCTGATCCTTTCCGGACTGGCCTTTACCGTGGCCAAGCAGGCCAATATTATGAATCTGGGAGGAGAAGGCCAGATTTATGTCGGAGCCATGACTGCGGCAGTTGTCGGGACCTTTTTTCCGCAGCTCTCAAAGGTACTCTACGTACCGCTGGTACTTTTGACCGCTTTCGCGGCATCGGGACTGTATGGCGGGATTGCCGGCTTCCTGGATGTGAAATTTGGCTCCAACATTGTTATCGTGACAATCATGCTGAATTACATTGCCCAGAACTTCTGCGGATATCTGGTTGCATTTCCGCTTCGTGCGGATGAGAGCGCTCTGCAGACAGAGATGATTTCCTCCAATGCAGTTATTGGAAGAATTTTCAGCGGCCATCAGCTGTCCGGTGTTTTTATTTTGGCGGTGCTGGCCGTGGCGGTGATTGCGTTTATCATGAAGTATACGAAATTTGGTTTCCACATGCGCACCGTGGGATTCAACCGGATGGCTGCGGAAACTGCCGGAATTAATTATAAGAGAATTACAATTGTCACCATGTTTTTGAGTGCCGGAATCGCAGGTCTGTGCGGCGCTGGCCAGATCATGGGTGTTCACTATCGTTTCATTGATAACTTCTCTTCCGGATATGGATTTGAAGGAATCGCCGTGGCGGCTCTGGCAGCCAACAATCCGGCGGCCGTACTGATATCCGGTATCCTGTTTGGAGGAATCAAGGCGGGAGCCATGTCCGTAAACAGAATTGCCAATATTCCAATGGATTATATTGTTATTATCCAGGCTCTGGTAATTGTGTTCATTGCGGCTCCGCGGCTGATCAGCCAGATGGTGGAAGCGGTATCCGGAATCTTTAAGAAGAGAAGGAGGGCGGCGTCATGAATGATTTAAAAATGACTTTGATTATCCTGTTAATTTCAACGATACGTATGTCGACGCCGATCACACTGGCGGCGATCGGCGGCACATTTTCAGCCAGAACGGGCACCATGGCGCTGGGACTGGAAGGCTTTATGCTGATGGGGGCATGGGGGGCGGCTTTAGGTTCCTATCTGACGCAGAATGCCTTTCTCGGGCTGCTGGCAGGAATTGTTGTGGCTACCCTGTTTTCACTGCTCTTTGGTGTCTTTACCATTCGGTTTCATGTAAATCAGGTAATCTGCGGAATTGGGTTTAACTTATTTGCCTCCGGTTTTACGACTTCCATGACACAGATGATATGGGGAACCAGGGCGAATTCCGAACAGGTTCCGACACTGAGCCGGATCACACTGCCGGGAATCGGAGATTTTTCGGTTCTGATTCCGCTTATGCTGGTGGTGGTGGTCGTATCGTGGTTCTACCTGTTTAAAACGCCATCCGGACTGCGCTTAAGGGTGGTAGGAGAGAGCGCGTCTGCAGCAGATTCCATCGGTCTTAGGGTCAACTATTACAAATACCTGGGAATCCTGATTTCAGGAGTCCTGTGTGGAATCGCGGGAAGCTTTTTATCCGTAGACCACATCAATATGTTCGTCCGGGATATGACCGCGGGACGTGGATTTATCGCGGTGGCTGTCAATATTCTGGGAAGGTATAATCCCATCGGAGCCCTGGGAGGCGGCCTGCTGTTTGGGTTTGCGGATTCCCTTCAGCTGATTATTCCTTCTGCCATGATACCGGGCCAGATTCTCCAGATGATCCCCTATGTGGTGACGCTGTTTGTTATCATCTTTGCGGTGCGGTATGTGGTTACTCCGGCCGGAATGGGAGAAGTACTGGACCACTAATTGTTTAGACGGAGGTAAAAGAAATGAAAGCGATCATGGTAATGTTTGATTCACTGAATCGCCATATGCTGTCCAATTACGGCTGTACATGGACGAAAACACCGAATTTTAAGCGCCTGGAGGAACGGATGGTAACCTTTGACCAGTCCTATGTCTGCAGCATGCCGTGTATGCCAGCGAGAAGAGAAATCCATACAGGGCGGAGCAACTTCCTGCACAGGAGCTGGGGGCCGCTGGATCCGTATGACGACTCCATGCCGGAGCTGTTGAAGAAAAACGGTGTGTACACCCATCTGGTCAGCGACCACTGGCATTACTGGGAGGCTGGCGGAGCCAACTATCATACCAAGTATAATTCCTTTGAATGGGCGAGAGGCCAGGAAGGTGACGGCTGGAAGTCGTATCTGCCCCCCTTTGATATTCCCGAATATCTTGATGGAAGGCCGGGACTGTGGGGAAGACAGGACTGGGTGAACCGGCGCTATATGCAGAAGGAAGAGGAACTGCCCATTGCGGTTACGTTCCACAACGGCCTGGAATTTATCGAAAATAATCACGGCGAGGATAACTGGTTTCTGCAGCTGGAGGCGTTTGACCCGCATGAACCGTTTTACAGTTTGGAAAACTACAAAGAACTTTATCGTGACGGTTATGAGGGGCCGGTCTTTGACTGGCCGTCCTATCACCAGCTGAAGGAGACTCCGGAGCAGATCCAGCACTGTATTCATGAATACGCGGCTGTTTTGTCGATGTGTGACCATTATCTGGGAAAAGTGCTTGATATGATGGACGAGTATGAGATGTGGGATGATACCATGCTGATTGTCAATACCGATCATGGATTCCTGCTTGGAGAACACGATTGGTGGGGAAAGGTTATGATGCCTTTTTATAATGAAATTGCTCATACGCCTCTGTTTATCTGGGATCCGAGATCCGGCAGGAAAAATGAGAGAAGACAGGCACTGGTTCAGACCATCGACTTATGCCCGACGCTTCTGGAGTTCTTTGGAGTGGATATTCCGGAGGATGTGCTGGGGAAATCGCTCACTGATACGATCGACCACGATGCTCCTGTGAGGGAATACGCACTGTTTGGTATGCATGGCTGCCACGTAAATATCACGGATGGCCATTACGTTTATATGCGGGCCTCTGCCGGAGGAAGCGAGCATAATCATGAGAATCTGAATAACTATACTCTCATGCCGGCCCATATGAAGGACAGCTTTGATCTGGACGAGTTGAAGGAAATGAAGCTGGTAGAAGGATTTTCTTTCACAAAGGGTCTCAAGGTATTATCTGTCCCGGGAACGGAAAAAATTGCTACCATGGGATTCCCTCCAGCCACCCTGTTTGACGGAGGCAATATGCTGTTTGATGTGATAAAGGATCCGGGACAGGAACATCCGATTCACGATCCGGAGACGGAACAGCGTATGGTAGAAAATATGATCAGGCTGATGGAGGAAAACGACGCGCCGGAAGAACAGTATGTCCGTCTGGGACTTCGCTAATAGCAAACGGAAGGGAAAGACAGCATGAGATATCGATTTTATAATGCAAGGCTTCTGACCATGGAACAGGATTGTTCCGTGACAGAAGGGGAGGTGTGGACAGAGGATGCAGAAATTATCTACACTGGACCGGAAAGGGAAGCGGACCTCACCTGGAACCGTGAAATTGACGTAAAGGGAAATTTATTAATGCCGGGATTTAAAGATGCGCACACCCATTCGGCGATGACATTCCTCCGCTCGAGGGCGGATGATATGCCGCTGCACGAATGGCTTGAAAATCAGGTATTTCCTCTGGAAGCCAAGCTTACGGCAGAACATGTCTACCATTTGTCGAAGCTTGCCATCATGGAGTATCTTACCAGTGGAATAACTTCTAATTTTGATATGTATTTTTATCCGGAGGCCATAGCCAGGGCTTCTGTGGACTGCGGTTTCCGGACTGTGCTGGTGTCGCCCATTACCTCCTTTTCAGGTTCTACTGTGGAAGAGATGGAGGAGGATTATCACAAATTCAATCAATACCACGAGCTGATCCGGTATCATCTTGGCTTTCATGCGGAGTATACGTGTGAGACTCCGCTGCTGGAAGCAATTGCCCGCCTATCAGAAAAGCTGGGTGCGCCTGTGTTTAACCACAACTCGGAAACCAGGGAATCCGTGGAGCAGTGCATCAAACGAACCGGCATGACGCCAACTGCCTTTTTAAACAGCATTGGCATGTACGGACAGGGCGGCGGCGGTTACCACTGTGTTCATATGACGGATGAAGATCTGAAGATTTTTAAGGATAAGGGCCTGACAGCAGTTACGAATCCAGGATCAAATGTGAAGCTGGCCAGTGGAATCGCACCTGTCAGAAAAATGATGGAGATGGGAATTCCGATTGCCATCGGTACGGATGGGCCGGCCAGCAATAACTGTCTCGATATGTTCCGGGAGATGTTCCTGGTAACTGGTTTGGCTAAAATTCTGGAGGAGGATGCCGCGGCCGTGGATGCTGATGAGGTGCTTCATATGGCTGTGTCAGGCGGAGCAAAAGCCATGGGACTGAGCCGTTGTGATATGCTGAAAGAAGGAAAGCTGGCGGATATGATTATGATTGATCTGCATCAGCCTAATATGCAGCCATTTAACAATATCAGCAAGAATCTTGTATACAGCGGCAGCAAGGCCAATATTAAGATGACGATGGTGAACGGCAGAATCCTGTATGAAGATGGAAAATTCTTTATTGGAGCCGAACCGGCAGAAATCTACGAAAATGCAAACCGTATAGTCAGAGAACTGGTGCAGTGACCGCGAAAACGGTAAAAACATTATGAATTGTGTAAAAACTTTCTTTGTGGCATGATATATGCTATAATCCCCATAAAAAAGGACGAAAGAAGGTCCAGCAATGGGGAAATTTGTAATCTACAGGAAAAATTCCGGCTACGATTTTCATTTAAAGGCCGCCAACGGGGAGACGATCGGGACATCGGAGATCTATACGAAAAAGGACGCATGCGTGGACGGCATCGAGAGTGTGATCCGGTGCGCAGAGGCGGCGGAGATTGAAGACCAGACCGTCAGAGGCTATCTGGCACAGAAGAATCCGAAATTTGAGATTTACCAGGATCAGAAGAGGGGATACTGCTTCCGGCTCCTTGAAACGAGCGGACAGATAATCCTGGAATCCCAGGCGTACACCGCGAAGGCCAGCTGCCGGAACGGAATCCGCAGCGTCAAGGTAAATGCCCCGAGCGCGGAAGTGGAGATGGACGAAATACAATAAAACAGCAGTGACAGGAAGACTCTGTCTTCCCGATGGAAGCCCCGCTTATGGGCCGTATCGGGAAGGCGGGGTCTTTTTCCTTGACAGAAGAGAATTTCTTGTATATAATTCAAAAGTGAACAGTTCAAAAATGAACAATATTAGAAAGGTGAAATCATGGAGCAGAAAGATGAGGGCTACTTTGCCTACTATGCAAAGATAGACAAGGTATACAGAAAATTGTGTGCCCTGGAAGTGGCGGAATACTGTTTTACCCCCAACGAAATCGTGGTACTGATGTTTCTGGCCAACAATCCCGGTTATGACAGCGCGTCGGATATCGCTCATTTCCGCAATATTTCCAAGGGGCTTGTGGCGAAATCCGTGGAGACACTGTGCGAGAGAGGCTATCTAAAGGCGGGAAAGGATTTAAAGGACAGGAGACTCATTCATCTGTCCCTGACGGAGAAAAGCGACGACATTGTGACGAGACTCAGAAAATGCCGCCAGGAATTTGCAGGAAAGCTGTATGATGGCGTACCGCGGGAAGATATGGAGGCCATGGCGCGTACGACTAAGGTAATCAATCAGAATCTTGACGATATCTTGAAAGGAATGAAATAAATGGAACCGAAAAAAGGAAAAGAGAATGAACTGGGGACCGAGAGCGTCGGAAAGCTGCTCTTCCGGCTGTCTATGCCTGCCATTGCGGCACAGGTGATCAATGTTATGTACAACATGGTAGACCGTATGTATATCGGCCATATTCCGGGAGTCGGAGCAGCAGCCCTGACGGGAGTCGGCGTTACGATGCCGGTCATCATGGCGATCACCGCATTTGCCTATTTTATCAGTATGGGAGGCGCGCCGCGTTCCTCCATCATGATGGGGAGAAATGAGAAGGAGAAGGCGGAGAAGATCCTGGGTAACTGTACCACGATGCTGGTGGTGCTTGCCCTGATCCTGACTGCAGTCTTCCTGTTCTGCGGGCGTTCCATCCTGTTGTTGTTCGGGGCCAGTGAAAATACGATCGGGTATGCCTGGGATTACATGAAGATATATGCGCTGGGAACCATTTTCGTACAGCTGGCGCTGGGGCTGAATGCATTTATCACTGCCCAGGGCTACGCCAAGACCAGCATGTATACCGTGCTGATCGGAGCTGTCTGCAACATTATTCTGGACCCTATCTTTATATTCGGTCTGAATATGGGCGTGAAGGGGGCCGCTCTGGCGACAATCCTTTCCCAGGCGGTCTCCTCCATCTGGGTGCTGCGCTTCCTCACTTCGGAGAAGAGCTCGCTGCGTATCAAAAAGAAGAGCCTGAAGCTGGAGGCAGGCATTATTCTTCCCTGTATGGCATTGGGAACATCGCCGTTTATCATGGCGTTTACAGAAAGCATCCTGTCCGTCTGCTTCAATTCATCCCTGCTTCGCTACGGCGGAGACGTGGCGGTAGGCGCCATGACGATACTGAGCAGTGTCATGCAGTTTTCCATGCTTCCGCTTCAGGGACTGACCCAGGGCTCCCAGCCCATCGTCAGCTTTAACTATGGGGCTGGCAGCGCGGACCGCGTGAAGAAGACGTTTAAGATCCTGTTCCTCTGCTGTATTGGCTATTCCACGCTTCTGTGGGCGCTGTCCATGTTCTTCCCGCAGATTTTCATCATGATCTTTACCAGCGATGCCGCGCTGACGGAATATACGCGCTGGGCGATCCGGATTTATATGGCGGTTTCCCTGATGTTCGGTGCACAGGTGGCCTGCCAGCAGACCTTTATTGCGCTGGGAAATGCCAAGGTATCCGTATTTCTGGCGCTGCTGCGCAAGGTATTTTTACTGATCCCGCTGATCTTTATTCTTCCGCGTTTTATGGAGAATAAGACTATGGGCGTGTTCTTAGCCGAACCGGTCGCAGATTTCTGCGCTGTTTGTGTTACCGTGGCCATGTTCAGCGTATCTTTTAAAAAGATTATTGCCAGAATGGAAGGAGCAAAGAAGCAATGAGTATGACAGCAAAAGAAGCGGAGAAATTATTTAAAAAACTTCCCAAGGCGGAACTGGGATTTTTCCCGACGCCGTTTTACCGGCTGGACCGGCTTTCGAAGGAACTGGGAGTGAACCTCTATATCAAGCGTGACGATTTTACCGGCATGAGCCTGTTCGGGGGAAATAAGGTGCGCAAGCTCCAGTATCTGATGGGGGACGCTATGAGCCGCGGCTGTGAGTACGTCTTCACCTTTGGGGCGACCCAGTCAAACCACGCCATGCAGACGGCGGCCGCGTGCCGGCGCTGCGGTTTAAAACCGGTGCTGTATCTGGTCGCCATTGTGAAGCCGGATGAGGAGGATCTGAGGGCCAACCTGCTTCTGGACCGCATCATGGACGCCGAGGTTCACATCGTGGAGATTCAGGCGGGAGAGACAGAGGAAGAGGCGGAAGACCGGGCCGTTGTTCTTGCGAGAGAACACATGGCCCGCTTAAATAAGGAAGCCGGCAGACACGTCTGCTATGAGGTACCCATGGGCGGAGCCAGTCCGGTGGGGTCTGTGGGATTCATCGAGGGATACGTGGAGCTGGAGAAGCAGCTGTCCGCCATGGATATCCAGGCCGATTACGTCTTCCATGCTACCGGAACCGGCGGTACGATGGCTGGTCTGGCCGCAGGACGGAACCTGGTCGGTTCTGAGACCGGGATCATTTCCATCAATGTCAGCGCCAAGGACCCGGAGTATCCGAAGCGGACGGCCGCTCTGGCCAATGAGAGCCTAAAGCTGATCGGGGCCGGAATCACGGTGGATGCGGAGCGGGATATCTGCACCGATTTAAACTATTATCTGCCCGGCTATGAGATTCCCAACGAGGCGGCCTCCGAGGCGATTAAGCTTCTGGCGGTGAAGGAAGGGCTTCTCACAGACCCGGTCTATACGGGAAAAGCCTTTGCGGGCATGCTGGATTACATCAGGACTAAAAAGGTTCCGGCCGGAAGTAATGTGGTGTTCTGGCATACGGGCGGGGCCACTGCGTTATTTGCGGAGAAGGAGATACTTGGAGACTTAAGCAAATAAGTTTATGAGGGAGTCCATGATAGATAAATATCTGGAACGAGGAGATCTGTTTGCCCTGTACGATAACGGCTTGAAAAGCATATGCGTGGTCACGGGTGAGAGCCCTGATACATGTGAACTTAAAAATATCGCTACATATGAAGCGTGGCACGGTAAGGGATATGGCAGCAGGCTCATTCAGTATATATCAGAATTTTATAAAGATAAGTATAAGACCATGATTGTGGGAACCGGCGATCTCCCTTTTATTCTGCATTTTTACGAGAAGAATGGTTTTTGCCTTTCTCACAGGATTCATAACTTTTTTACAGACAACTATGACCATCCGATGTTTGAGGATGGGATACAGCTTGTGGATATGGTTTACTTAAAGAAGGAGTTAGCGTAAAAGTAGTGATTTAAGAAAACATGATGCTGCGAGGTGGGGCTATGGAAACAAGTGATAGTTTTTGGAATGCGATTGATAAAATTGTGAGCGAATCAAAAATTATTATAGATAGACCAAAAGGAACGGCTCATCCGAGGTTTCCCGATTTTGTTTACAGAGTTGATTACGGTTATTTAGAGAATACGTCTTCAATGGATGGAGGAGGCATCGATGTATGGGTGGGAACAGATGAAAGAAAGCAAATTGATGCAATCATGTGCATTGTTGATTTAATGAAACGTGATTCGGAAATAAAAATCCTGATTGGCTGTACAGAAGCTGAAAAGGATATCGTTTATCAAACGCATAACGAAACCTATTATATGAAAGGAATACTCATACGCAGGTTGTGAGTATTAAAAGTCAAGCAGCAAGAGGGAGAGGAATTTATACCAGGAATTACATAAAAAACATAAAAAATTACTAAAAAAGGAGTACCGCGCAAATAATAAGCCGCCGTACTCCTTTTCCCTTACACCTCTAAATCCATCCTCCATCCAACCCAATGATCTGACCGGTCAGATAAGAATTCTTATATCCCAGGTGGTAGACCAGATCGGCCACCTCCTCCGCCTGTCCAAGGCGTCCGGCGGGAATCTCTTCGATCAGAGCGATGAGTTCGTCCTCTTCCAGGAAACGGTTCATCTCCGTATCAATGGCGCCGCACGCAACCGCGTTCACCTGGACGTTGCTGGGAGCCAGCTCCTTGGCCAGCGCCTTGGTGAAGGCGTTGATTCCGCCCTTTGTCGCTGAGTAGGCGACCTCGCAGGAAGCGCCGGAGACGCCCCATACGGAGGAAATGTTGATGATCTTTCCCTGCTTCTTCTCCACCATACCGGGAACGGCCAGTTTGCAGCAGTTGAAGACCGAGGTTAAATTGGTCCGTATAATCCGGTCCCAGGATTCCGTGCTCATGTCCTGTAAGAGGCCGATATAGGAAATCCCCGCGTTGTTTACCAGGACGTCAAGCGTTCCAAACTGCTTCCGGATCTGATCGAACAGAATCCGGCACTGCTCCATGTCGCCCATGTCGCCCATGTAGGCGAGGCAGGAAATCTGATACGATTCCAGCTCTTTTTTCGTCTGCAGGAGTCTCTCCTCGCTGTGAAGGCAGTTGATTACTACATTATATCCTTTTTTTGCAAATTTTACCGCAATGGCTTTTCCGATTCCTCTGGAAGCGCCCGTAACCAGCACTGTTTTTTTTGCCATGAAAATCACCCTTTCTTTTAATCCTGGTAAGCCAGATCGATCCCGTCTTCCGTCACCTCTATTTTACCAAAGGTAATTTTTTAATTCAATAGGATTTGAGACTTAGTCACAAAAGAAAACATTGCATACTTAGAAGAGAGTGCGATATAATGAGACTATGAATTATTTCATGACAAATATTCCCGGCGGCGGAATCGTGTGATTGCGTACCGCGGCGGAAGAAATGATACAGGAAGGATGGAAATTAAATGGGAAAGATTTACGATGTGGTAATTATCGGTTCAGGTCCGGCAGGACTTACGGCGGCGATCTACGCCAAGCGTGCGGAGCTGGAGACCGTTGTCATTGAAAAAGAGGTTGCCAGCGGCGGCCAGGTGCTCAACACCTACGAGGTGGATAACTACCCGGGGCTTCCGGGAATCAACGGATACGACCTGGGCATGAAGTTCCGGGAGCACGCGGATAAACTGGGCGCGGAATTCGTGACCGATGATGTGGTGCGTGTGGAGAAGGCGGACGGCCTCTTTACCGTAACCTGCGCGGAGGAAAGCTATACGACGAGGACTGTCATCATCTCGACCGGCGCCAGCCACAGGAAGCTGGCGGTCCCGGGCGAAGAGGAACTGACCGGAATGGGCGTGTCATACTGCGCCACCTGCGACGGAGCATTCTTCCGCAACCGTGTGACAGCCGTGACCGGAGGCGGAGATGTGGCCATCGAGGATGCGATCTTCCTTTCCAGAATGTGTAAAAAGGTATATCTGATTCACCGCAGAGACGAACTGCGCGGCGCCAGGACTCTTCAGACCCAGCTGTTCTCGCTGGATAACGTGGAGGTGCTGTGGGATACCGTAGTGGAGAAGATTAACGGAGCAGACCAGGTGGAATCCATTACAATCCGAAATGTGAAGACGGAAGCATCCGGGGAGCTTCCGGTTGACGGCGTGTTCATCGCAGTGGGAATCCATCCGCAGAGCGGCGCTTTCGACGGTCTTGTGGAGATGGATCACGGATACATTAAGGCGGGAGAGGACTGTGAGACATCGGTTCCCGGTATCTTCGCAGCCGGAGATGTGAGAACAAAACAGTTAAGACAGGTATCCACTGCTGTGGCGGACGGAGCAAACGCCATCACCAGTGTGGAACGCTATCTTACGGTCAATTCTTAAAACAGACGTTTACAAGATGCGCCTGATTCCATTCAGGCGCATTGGTGCGTTTTAATGGAAAAATAACAGGGGGGATATTACATATGCAGCGGGGAAAACAGCCGTTATGGAGGCGGAAGATTGTTTTTGTGGTGGTTTTTTAGTGGTCAACCTCATATCCATTGCATTTCTGGCGGTGAGAGAAAAAGCGGCGGTGAATCAGAAGCTGTTTGATCAGGCAGCCGAGACGGAGGCACAGTTTGGAGGAATCATGGAGACGTATGAACGCTCCTTCCAGCTTTTTGCACACATGATGGCGCGTGAAATCGAACATGAGCCGGATCCGGACTCCGTGCGCACCTATTTAAAAGGGATGGATGCCTCTCTCTTCAATATCGTGGGGGAGACGTATGACGGACTTTACATGTATTACAAGGGGCAGTACTTATACAGCTGGGACACGCCCTATTCCGTCTATGAAGATTCCGGTTATGTGGTAACAGAACGGCCATGGTATCAGGACGCTGTGGCGGGCAAAGGGGAGATCGTCTTCACACCGCCTTACATGAGTTACGCCAACCACTATATCCTGACGACCATTTCGCAGCTGCAGGCCGATGGGGAAACGGTCTTCGCCTATGACATCAAGATGGAGGACATTCAGAATCTGGTCTCCTCCATGGAGCAGTTCGAGCAGAAACAGATCCTGATCTATGACGGAGCAGGCACCGTGGTAGGCAGTACGGTACCCGGTTATCTGGGCGGAAACTTACAGATTTCGCTGGAGGAGGCGGCGCAGAATCTGGAAGACGCACAGGCGGAGCTGGATGCTCTGAAAAAGGATAGCGGCGCCGAAACGGCCGGGGCAGAGGACACAGACAGAGCAGAAGACGCTGCCGGGGCAGAGGACACGGCCAAGTCCGAAGAAATTGCCAAAGCAGAAGAAAAACGGGACTCGGCCGCTGCATTTCTGGAGTTTCGCCAAAGGCTCAGCGAATGGGTCAGGGCCTCCGGTGATTTGAGCGGGTCCGCGAAGCCGGTCACCATGGATGGAAACCGGTACTACCTCTATAACCATCAGACAGCGGGCTGCGGCCTGATGGTTCTCGTACCGGAAGTGGCCATGCTGAAGGCCACCGTCGGCACCTGGCTGGTACCGTTTCTGGTGATGGAACTCATCTTAATTTACGTTCTTGGCAGCGTGGGAAGAGAACTGAGAAACCAGGAGCTGCGCGCGGCTTACGTGAAGATGGGGCAGATCCAGAAACGACTGGAGTTAGCGCTGTCGGCTGCACAGAAGGCGGCCGCGGTCGATGATCTAACCGGCCTGATGAATTTCAAGTCATTCCAGAAAGAGGTAGGAGAGCAGCTGGATACCATGGATGAGAAGGACAGCGGAATTCTGATCATGATTGACGGCGACCACTTCAAACGTGTCAATGACAATTACGGCCACAGCGTCGGGGACGAGGTGATCAGGCTGTCCGCGCAGATGATCATCGGACGTATCAGGACCGTGGACCTTGCGTCGAGGCTGCATGGGGACGAGTTTGCCATCTTCGTATCTAATACGGATAATTACGATGTGGCCAGAACCATTATGGAGGACATCAACGCATCGATTGCCAAAGAGGCCGGGAAGCGGAACATGCCTGCCATCACGCTGTCAGCCGGCGCAGTGACGGCCCGCAGGGGAGGTCGTTACACGGAACTGTTCAAGGCAGCCGACGAGGCCTTATACCAGGCGAAGAAGACCCATAACGGCGGCTTCGCCAGCTTTGAGGAATTATAAAAGCGCAGGTCAGGGCACAGGCCATACCGAAAAAAATAAGGGTTCCGGATATCCGGAACCCTTATGCTTACTTAAAACCTATCTTCGATCAGAACTCCGGTTCAATGAGACCGTATGTTCCGCCTTTTCTCTTATAAACCACGTTCACTTCCTCGGTATCCGCATTTAAGAATACGTAGAAGTTGTGTCCGAGAAGCTCCATCTGTACGCAGGCTTCTTCAGGATCCATGGGTTTTACTGCAAATTTCTTGGACTTTACAATCTGGATTTCTTCTTCTGCGGAAGCGTCTTCCTGTAAGAAGGCCTCTGAGAAGGAAGGTGCGGATTGTTTCTTATCAATCAGCTTGTTTTTATATTTTTTCAACTGACGTTCCAGGATCTCTTCTACGAGATCGATGGAGACGTACATATCACTGCTTGATTCTTCTGCTCTGATTATATGTCCTTTCACCGGAATTGTTACTTCGATTTTCTGAATATCTTTCTGTACGCTGAGTCTTACTACAGCTTCTGTCGCTGGTGCAAAGAAACGGTCCAGTTTACCAAGCTTGTCCTCGACTGCTTCGCGCAACCCCTGTGTTACCTCAATATTTCTTCCTGTAATTGTAAAACGCATAAGTCTTCAGCTCCTTTTTCTTGAGATGTTATCAGTATACCATATTTATTTGAAAAATTCAATTATGTTACGAAAATATCAAGACAATTAATCTAAATTTTTTGTAAAATGTTTCTACTTATAAATGCCCCAAATATTGAGAAACTATATATTGGGGTACAAAAAAGTCAAGGGAAAAATTGTATTTTTTGTCGAAATAAGTAAGTTTATGACAAGTATACAAAAATTGAAAGGGAAAATCGTGTCTGGTGGAAAAAGGGGATTTCCGGCGAAAAGATGTGGATAATGTGGATAACTTGGTGCATAAGTCGTTTTTGCCCTAAATATTAGATTTGTGGGTGGGGATAAAAATGGGGGAAATGTGCACAGAAAGATGTGGATAATGTGGATAAGTAGAAAATCGAACAGATTTTTTGTGCAACTTGCCAGGTTTACCATAATATACATTGATTTTGTCGAATTGTGGTGCCGGCCAGACGCCCCAACCGGGTGGAAGAATGTCCGAACTATTAGCAGAATGTTAATTTTTTATGAATTCATTGAATTAAAAATGAGTTAGTGCTACAATATACAGGATTATACTGTGTTTATTTAGTAAGAAGAGTAGGAGAATGAATCATGAACCTCGTTCAAAAGGTATTTGGAACTCATAGTGAAAGAGAATTAAAGTTAATCAATCCGATTGTAGATAAGATAGAGGCACTCCGTCCGAAGATGATCGCACTGACGGATGAGGAACTGAGGGACAACACACGGCTTTTTAAAGAAAGGCTGGCAGCAGGTGAGACCCTCGACGATATTTTGCCGGAGGCATATGCAACGGTTCGAGAGGCAGCAAGACGAGTCCTGGATATGGAACACTTCCGTGTACAGTTAATCGGCGGCATCGTACTCCATCAGGGACGTATTGCCGAGATGAGAACAGGTGAAGGTAAGACCCTCGTGTCTACCTGTCCGGCTTACTTAAACGCACTGGCCGGAAAAGGCGTACAGATCGTTACGGTCAACGACTACCTGGCAAAGCGTGACTCGGAGTGGATGGGAAGAGTTCATGAATTCCTTGGAATGACGGTAGGCGTGGTGTTAAACTCCATGACTTCGGATGAGAGACGCGTAGCTTATAACTGTGATATTACCTATGTTACGAACAACGAGCTTGGATTTGACTACTTGAGAGATAATATGGCCATCTATAAAGAACAGATGGTATTGAGAGAACTTGATTACGCAATCATCGATGAGGTGGACTCTGTATTGATCGATGAGGCAAGAACACCGCTTATCATTTCCGGACAGAGCGGAAAGTCCACGAAGCTTTACGAGGTCTGTGATATTCTGGCCCGTCAGTTAGAGCGCGGCGAGGCATCTGGAGAATTCTCCAAGATGGCGGCCATCATGGGCGAGGAGATCGAGGAGACCGGAGATTTCGTCGTCGATGAGAAGGACAAGGTTGTAAACTTAACCGAGCAGGGCGTGGCCAAGGTGGAGCAGTACTTCCACCTGGAGAACTTATCCGATCCGGAAAACTTAGAGATCCAGCACAACATCATTCTGGCTCTTCGTGCCAACTATCTGATGTTCCGTGACAAGGATTATGTGGTAAAGGATGACGAAGTACTGATCGTTGATGAGTTTACCGGACGTATCATGCCGGGCAGACGGTATTCCGACGGTCTGCATCAGGCCATTGAGGCGAAGGAGCATGTAAACGTCAGAAGAGAGAGCAAGACGCTTGCGACCATCACGTTCCAGAACTTCTTTAATAAATATGCGAAGAAATCCGGTATGACCGGTACTGCTCTTACGGAGGAAAAAGAATTCCGTAATACGTACGGTATGGATGCGATCGAGATTCCGACAAACAGGCCGATCGCCCGTATTGATATGGAAGACGCGGTTTACAAGACGAAAAAAGAAAAATTCAAAGCTGTCTGCGATTCTGTAGAAGAAGCTTATAAGAAAGGCCAGCCAGTGCTGGTAGGTACGATCACCATCGAGACCTCCGAGATGTTAAGCAGCATGTTAAAGCGCCGCGGCGTTCCGCACAAGGTGCTGAATGCGAAGTATCATGAGCTGGAGGCCGAGATCGTAGCCGACGCCGGTGTGCACAAAGCCGTTACCATCGCCACCAACATGGCCGGCCGTGGTACCGATATTAAGCTTGACGATGAAGCCAAGGCCTGCGGCGGTTTAAAGATCATCGGTACAGAGCGTCATGAGTCACGCCGTATCGATAACCAGCTGCGCGGACGTTCCGGACGTCAGGGAGACCCGGGTGAGTCCAGATTCTATATCTCCCTGGAAGACGATTTAATGAGACTTTTCGGTTCCGAGCGTCTGATGAGCATGTTCAATGCACTGGGCGTTCCGGAAGGCGAGCAGATCGAGCACAAGATGCTTTCCAATGCCATCGAGAAGGCACAGATGAAGATAGAGACCAACAACTACGGTATTCGTGAGAACCTGTTAAAGTATGATGAGGTTATGAACGAACAGCGTGAGGTCATTTACGCGGAGCGCCGGAAAGTACTGGATGGCGACAACATGCGTGACGTAATCTTAAAGATGGTAACCGATATCGTGGAGAACGCGGTCGATTTGTCCATTACTGACGAGCAGATGCCGGAAGAATGGGATTTAGGCGAGCTGAACACGCTTCTTCTTCCGATCGTTCCGATCAAGCCGGTTGTTCTTCCGGAAGATAAGAAGATCAAGAAGAACGAACTGAAGCATATGCTGAAAGAGGAAGCCATCAAGCTTTACGAGACGAAGGAAGCGGAGTTCCCGGATGCGGAGCAGATCCGTGAGATCGAGCGTGTCATCTTATTAAAGGTCATCGACAACAAGTGGATGTCCCATATCGACGATATGGACCAGCTGCGCCAGGGCATCGGTTTACAGGCTTACGGCCAGAGAGATCCGCTGGTAGAGTATAAGATGAGCGGCTATCAGATGTTCGATGAGATGACGGCAGCTATCCGCGAAGATACCGTGAGAATCTTAATGCATATCCGTGTCGAGCAGAAGGTGGAGAGAGAGCCTGCGGCCAAGGTAACAGGGACCAACAAGGACGACAGCGCCGCCAAGGCACCGGTTAAGAGAAACGAAACCAAGATTTATCCAAACGATCCGTGTCCATGCGGTTCCGGTAAGAAATATAAACAGTGCTGCGGCCGCAAGGTGATATAGGTGTCTGTATTATTCTTTTGAATGAAGAGGGTTCAACCGACGAAAGGATACAGGTTGGACCCTTTTTAAATAAAATTAATTATAAGAAAGTGGGTGACACAGTGGTAGAGTTAGACCAGTACAAATATGAATTATCTACGTTTGAAAAACCATTAGTGGAAGTGAGGGATTCACTTTGACTTAGATAATAAGTTAAAGAGGATTGATGAGCTTGACAAATCCATGGAGGAACCGGGCTTCTGGGAAGATCCGGAAAAGTCCACGAAGATCGTACAGCTGGCGAAGAACTTAAAAGATACTGTAAATGGCTATAAAGACCTGGAGCTGCAGTTTGAGGACATCGGCGTGATGATCGAGATGGGCAATGAAGAAAACGACCCGTCTGTGGTTCCCGAAGTGGAAGAGATGTTAAAGGAATTTAAGGATAAGCTGGAGGAGATGAGGATCAACACGCTCCTGTCCGGCGAATATGACAGCGATAACGCCATTTTAAGGCTGAATGCCGGCGCCGGCGGTACCGAGTCCTGTGACTGGTGCAGCATGCTTTACCGTATGTACAACCGCTGGGCTGAGAAGAAGGGATATTCCGTGGAAGTACTGGATTATCTGGACGGTGAAGAGGCTGGAATCAAGTCTGTCACGATCCAGGTCAACGGAGAGAATGCCTTCGGATATTTAAAGTCGGAGAAGGGCGTTCACAGGCTTGTCCGGATCTCCCCGTTCAACGCGGCCGGTAAGCGTCAGACCTCCTTTGTATCCTGCGATGTGATGCCGGATATCGAAGAGGACCTGGATGTGGATATCAACGAAGAGGACTTGAGGATCGACACGTACCGTTCCAGCGGCGCGGGCGGCCAGCATATCAACAAGACCTCATCCGCTATCCGTATTACCCACATTCCCACCGGAATCGTGGTGCAGTGCCAGAATGAACGGTCCCAGTTCCAGAACAAGGACAAGGCCATGCAGATGCTGAAGGCAAAGCTGTATCTGTTAAAACAGCAGGAGAATGCGGAGAAGCTGTCCGATATCCGCGGCGACGTGACGGAGATCGGCTGGGGCAACCAGATTCGTTCCTATGTCCTGCAGCCATACACCATGGTAAAGGATCACCGGACCAATGCCGAGACCGGCAACGTGAACAGCGTGCTGGACGGAGCGCTGGATCTGTTTATCTACGCTTACCTGCGCTGGATCGGCACTGGAGCGAAGGCAAACGACAGCACGGGGACCAATACCCTGTAGCAGGCTGCGATAGAACAAAGGGATTCCCTTTCATTGCCGTTTCTAAAATTTTTATAAAAAATAGTTGCATACCCTGAATAAATATGATAATATCTTCCCTATGAGCACAGATGTATTTCTATTGCGGACACAGAAGGGAAGATATTTTTTTATGGAAGAAAAGAGCAAATATTTCGTGGTGAAGCAGAAGGCCGTGCCGGAAGTATTACTGAAGGTGGTCGAGGCTAAGAAGCTTTTGGAATCAGAGCGAGTCATAACCGTTCAGGAGGCGACTGATCGTGTGGGAATCAGCCGCAGTTCTTTTTATAAGTACAAGGATGATATCTTTCCGTTCTATGATAACGCGAAGGGAAAGACCATCACACTCGTGATGCAGATGGACGATGAGCCGGGATTATTATCCGATTTGCTGCATATTGTGGCAGTGTACCATGCCAATATCCTAACGATCCATCAGAGTATTCCGGTAAATGGGGTGGCTACGCTGACCTTAAGCGTGGAAGTCCTGGAAAGCACGGGCAATGTATCCAGGATGGTAGAGGACATGGAAGAGAAACACGGGGTTCACTACGTAAAAATATTAGCCAGGGAGTGATAATTATGATTCATGTTGCAGTTATGGGTTACGGCACAATCGGTTCCGGTGTGGTAGAGATCTTGGAAAAGAACCGCGAAACCATCACAAAGAGAACCGGCGATACCGTCAATGTAAAATATGTACTCGATTTGAGAGAATTTCCGGGAACACCGGTAGAGAATAAGATAGTTCATGATTTTTCGGTCATTGAGAATGATCCTGAGGTTACCATGGTAATCGAGACCATGGGCGGACTGAATCCGGCCTATCCCTTCGTGAAGGCCTGCTTAGAGGCAGGAAAGCACGTGGCCACCTCCAACAAGGCGCTGGTTGCAGCACACGGAACAGAGCTCTTAAGAATTGCCGGAGAGAAAAATGTCAACTTCTTCTTCGAAGCCAGCGTGGGCGGAGGTATTCCGATTATCCGTCCGCTGTACACCTCTCTTGCGGGGGAGGAGATCGAGGAGATTACCGGTATTTTAAACGGTACGACAAACTATATTTTAACGAAGATGGATAAAGAGGGAGAGACTTTTGAATCCGCTTTAAAAGAGGCTCAGGACTTAGGCTATGCCGAGAGAAATCCGGAGGCCGACGTGGAAGGCCACGACACCTGCAGAAAGATCGCGATTCTCACTGCCATGGCGACCGGCCATGAGGTTGATTATGAAGACATTCATACGGAGGGTATCACCTCGATTTCAGACGTGGACTTTAAGTATGCAGAGAAGCTGGGAACCTCCGTGAAGCTGTTTGGCTCCAGCCGCATAAAGGATGGGGAGATTCACGCCTGGGTGGCGCCGGTCATGATCGGCAAGGAGCATCCACTTTACTCTGTGAGCGATGTGTTCAACGGAATTCTGGTGAAGGGCAACATGCTTGGAACCTCCATGTTCTATGGCAGCGGCGCGGGAATGCTTCCGACGGCCAGCGCAGTGATCGCCGATATCATCGAAGCCGTTCAGAACAGAAATCGCCATGTGGAGATGGGCTGGGATGACAGCCGGCTTGCCATCGCACCGATTGAGACGTCTTCCTGCCGGTTCTTCATCCGGATCAAGGGGATTGCCGGGGAGCGTCTGGCAGAGGTTCAGAAGGTGTTCGGAGATGTCACAGTGATCGAGCTGGATCATATGGACGAATTCGCTGTGGTGACTGACGTCATGACAGAAGCGGAGTATGAGAAGAAGGCGAAGGAGCTGTCCGGAATCAGACAGCGGATCAGAGCGGAAGTATAAAGTTTGTTACTGCTCACTCCGTGACCAGTAACACGCGTGGCGATGCACAGAAACGGAAAAAGCACCGTTTCGCGCTGCTGCCCTCGGGTTTTCTGTGACTTCCGCTGCGCTTCACTCACAAAAAACACCTCGCGGGATACTGGCCGTGAATCGTAAGTTTTCAGAAAGGACCGCATCCATGTTAATCGTAAAGAAATTCGGCGGAAGTTCCGTCGCGGATAAAGACAGAATATACAATGTGGCAAGACGCTGCATCGAGGAGTATGAAAAAGGAAATGAGGTCGTGGTCGTCTTATCGGCTATGGGAAAGACGACAGATGGCTTAATTGCAAAGGCTCGTGAGATCAATCCCAATCCCCCCAAGAGGGAGATGGATATGCTTCTGGCCACCGGAGAACAGACCAGCGTCGCGCTGATGTCCATGGCCATGAGCGCGCTGGGCGTGCCTGCCGTGTCCTTAAATGCGGCACAGGTTGCCATGCACACCACATCGGCCTACGGCATGGCCAAGTTAAAACGGATCGATACCGAGCGCATCCGCCATGAACTGGATGCCAGAAAGATCGTAATCATCACTGGTTTTCAGGGAATCAACAAGTACGATGACATAACGACTCTGGGACGCGGCGGTTCCGATACTACCGCGGTGGCGCTTGCGGCGGCTCTCCATGCAGACGCCTGCGAGATTTACACCGATGTGGATGGTGTATACACAGCGGATCCGAGAATCGTACCCAATGCGAGAAAGCTTGCCGAGGTATCCTACGACGAGATGCTGGAATTTGCCTCTCTGGGAGCCAAGGTATTACATAACCGTTCCGTCGAGATGGCGAAGCGGTACGGAGTTCAGTTAGTGGTCTTATCGAGCCTTACGAGGGCGGAAGGTACTATCATCAAGGAGGAAACAAAAGTGGAAAGAATGCTGGTTAGCGGTGTGGCCGCGGATAAAAATGTGGCCCGTATCTCCGTGATCGGAGTGAAGAATGAACCGGGTATCGCTTTTAAAATATTCAACCTGCTGGCGAGACACCATATTAACGTGGATATCATCATCCAGTCCATCGGCCGGGAAGAGAGAAAGGATATCTCCTTTACCGTGGCGAGAACGGATTTGCAGGAGGCCATGACGCTGCTGAATGAAAACCGGGAGGTCCTTACGGCTCAGACTATTGCCTGCGAGGAAGGCGTGGCGAAGATCTCCATCATCGGCGCGGGAATGACCAGTAATCCGGGCGTGGCCGCCAAGATGTTTGAGTCTCTCTACAGCGCCAATGTCAATATCAAGATGATTGCAACGTCAGAGATCAGAATTACCGTACTCATCGCGGAAGAAGACGTGAACCGGGCCATGAGAACCGTCCATGATGCGTTTGATTTAGCAGACTGATCAGGGCAGAGACGAAAATGATTAATGAGGTCTTTGGCTTTATAAAAAAACTGCTGGGCATCGGAATGCCCTGCGCCTTCCATTCTCTGACCGGGCTGTACTGCCCGGGATGCGGAGGGACGAGAGCCGTGAGGGAACTTCTCTACGGCGATCTGCGCATGAGCTTTCAGTACCATCCTCTCGTGCTTTACGGGGCTGTCGTCGTTCTGCTGGAGCTGGTATCCTGGGGCGCGTCCCGCGTCTTTCACCGTCCGGGGCTGCATATCAGGCGGTATAATCTCTTTATCCTGATCGGCGCGGGTATTGTGGTGGGAAACTGGTTTTACAAGAATTACATGCTGGTGTTCCGCGGAGTGGATTTGCTGCCGCTGCTGAAATAAGATGTGCTGGAGCATATGAAAAGAGCTCCTGGGAATTGGATATTATATTTCCAATTTCCAGGAGCTCTTTTTTCTGCAAATCTGCTGAGATTATTGAGTTGGAAACAGTGCAGCCGGATTCTGCAGCGCTTCCATCAAATCACGGAAATATTTGCCGGCCATGGTGTCAGTCCCCATAACATCGTAAACGATAATGATAAAGAATGTCATGAGCAGACCGCAGACCGCCGCCAGAATCGACAGGATCAGCCCAAGCTGCGCCTGCTGTGTAAACGGCTTTCCCTTTTTGGACGCCACGGCACAGGCAATTCCCAGAAGGCCGAGAGTCAGTCCTGCCGGAAGGCCCCAGATGGGACCGCACATGCAGTTGCCTATAAGGCCCAGGCCGCCCAGAAATACCGACCAGGAGGCCCAGAGGGTTCCCGGTGACGGCATATTCGGAAGCAGGCCGTTGTTTTTATTGTTATTATCTTCCATTGTATAAGTACCTCTTCTGAATGCTATTGTATGATTGTAGCACGAAAATGGCCGCATGTCCAGTAGGAGGGAAGGCCCGTTAAATCCTGTCTTGCATAACCGTATCTTATGAATTATAATAGTTTAATTGAAACAAGTATCAGATCATGTTTGAAAATTCGTTTCAGGCATGTTCTCGAAATAAGGAGAAAAACATGGACATTATCAGGGTACTACAGGAAGAACTTGGAATCGGCCGCGGACAGGTGGAAGCGGCTGTCAAACTGATCGACGAGGGCAACACGATCCCGTTTATTGCCAGATACAGAAAAGAAGCGACCGGATCATTAAATGACGAGGTCTTGAGGAATCTGGATGAGAGACTGCGCTATCTGCGCAATCTGGAAGAGAAGAAGGAGCAGGTGATTTCTTCGATCCGCGAGCAGGAGAAGCTGACACCGGAACTGGAACAGCAGATTCTGGCGGCGGCCACACTGGTGGCGGTGGAGGATTTATACCGTCCGTACCGCCCGAAGCGCAGGACGAGGGCGACCATCGCAAAGGAAAAAGGGCTGGAACCGCTGGCAGATTTAATCCTGCTTCAGCAGATGAAAGGCTCTGTTCTCGATGCGGCCAGGGATTATATCTCCGGGGAGAAAGGCGTCGCTACGGCGGAGGAAGCTGTGGAAGGAGCCAAGGATATTCTCGCGGAGCGGATCTCCGACAATGCGGAATACCGGACGTATATCCGAAACGCGACGATGAGCCAGGGCAGCCTCCAGTCTGTGGCAAAGGATGAGAAGGCGGAGTCGGTCTATGAGATGTACTATCAGTACGAGGAGACCATCAAGAAGACGGCGGGCCACCGGATTCTGGCCCTGAACCGTGGGGAAAAAGAGAAGTTTCTGACCGTAAAGGTGCTGGCTCCTGTGGAACAGATCATCCGCTTTCTGGAAAAGAAAGTGATCGCAAAGGACAACCCTCATACCACGCCCGTTTTACGGGAAGTGGTGGCGGACAGCTATGACCGTCTGATCGCGCCTGCGATCGAGCGGGAGATCAGAAACGACTTGACGGAGAAGGCGGAGGACGGCGCCATCAGGGTGTTCGGAAAGAATCTGGAGCAGCTTCTGATGCAGCCTCCAATTGTGGGCCGCGTCGTCATGGGATGGGACCCGGCGTTCCGTACCGGATGCAAGCTGGCCGTGGTGGACGAGACCGGAAAGGTGCTGGATACCGTGGTCATCTATCCGACTGCGCCCCAGAACAAGGTTGAGGAAGCAAAGGTCATCTTAAAGAAGATGATTAAAAAATACAACGTTTCCCTGATTTCCGTGGGAAATGGAACGGCTTCCAGGGAGTCGGAACAGATTATCGTGGAACTGTTAAAGGAACTGCAGCAGCCGGTTCAGTATATTATCGTCAATGAGGCGGGCGCTTCCGTATACTCAGCCAGCAAGCTGGCCACAGAGGAGTTTCCGCAGTTTGACGTGGGACAGAGGAGTGCGGTCTCCATCGCGAGACGGCTTCAGGATCCGCTGTCGGAGTTGGTGAAGATCGATCCCAAGTCCATCGGGGTGGGCCAGTACCAGCATGATATGAATCAGAAGCATTTGAGCGAAGCGCTGACGGGAGTCGTTGAGACTGCCGTAAACCGGGTTGGTGTGGATTTAAACACCGCCTCGGCCTCGCTGCTGGAATACATCTCCGGAATCACGAAGACGATTGCGAAGAATATTGTGACGTACCGGGAAGAAAACGGGGCCTTTACCTCCAGAAACCAGCTGCTAAAGGTGGCGAAGCTGGGGCCGAAGGCGTACGAGCAGTGCGCGGGCTTCATGAGAATCCAGGGAGGCAGGAATCCTCTCGACGGTACCAGCGTGCATCCGGAGAGCTACGAGGCGGCCGAAAAGCTGCTGGACAGGCTGGGTTACGACGTGGCCGAGCTGGCTCACGGCGGGATCAAGGGAATCGGCAAGAAGGTCACAGGCTATAAAAAGCTGGCCGAGGAACTGGGAATCGGGGAGATTACCCTTCAGGATATCGTAAAAGAACTGGAAAAACCGGGCCGTGACCCGCGAGATGAGATGCCGAAGCCGATCCTGCGCACGGATGTGCTGGATATGAAGGATTTACAGCCGGGCATGGTGTTAAAGGGCACGGTGAGAAATGTCATCGATTTCGGCGCATTTGTGGATATCGGAGTCCATCAGGATGGACTGGTCCACATTTCGCAGATGTCGGAAAAATTTATCAAGCATCCGCTGGAGGCGGTCAGTGTCGGGGATATCGTGGAAGTCAAGGTGATCAGTGTGGACGTGGCCAAAAAACGTATCGCGCTGACGATGAAATTATAGGAGGTGCGTATGGAACAGGAACCAATGGAGCGGGAGCCGATGGAGCAGGAAACGATGGAACAGGAGCCAATGGTACAGACAGACCCGGTGGCATTTACGGTGAAGCTGACTGCTAAGGACTTATGGAAATTCTCCCTGTACCACTCCAACAAAGGAATGCTGGGCATATTCAATGTGATTTTCAGCCTGGCGGCCATCTTTCTGCTGGTTACCACCTGGGGATCCAACACGGCGGTGTACCGGGCGCTGCTTGTTATCTGCGCGCTGATGTTCACTGTGTGGCAGCCGTTTCTCCTGTATCTGAAGGCGGCCAGGCAGTCTAAGAGTCCGGTTATCCAGAATCCGATGAACCTTTCCTTCAGCAGGGAAGGCGTCGTAGTGACTCAGGGAACGGAGCGTCTGGAGCTCATCTGGGAGAACATCGGACGGGTGGAGCGGATCAGAGGCATGATGATTGTATACATGGACAAGGTACACGCGTATCTGCTCCCGGATTCGATTACCGGCGAGAAGAGAGAGGCGCTGTCGGAACTGTTCCGGGAGAGTCTGCCGGCGGAGCGGAGAAAGAAGATATAAGAGTTAGCAGGGCCGGTAAAACGGTATGGAGGAAAGAATAAATGGTAACAGAGACATGGACACCGGAAGAGACGTATGCCCTTGGCAGACGGCTGGGGGAGGCAGCGAAGCCGTCTTCCGTATACTGTTTAAACGGAGATTTGGGAGTTGGAAAGACTGTATTTACGCAGGGATTTGCTGACGGTCTCGGTGTGGAAGGACCTGTGGACAGCCCGACCTTTACCATCGTCAAGCAGTATGACGACGGCAGGATGCCGTTTTACCATTTTGATGTTTACCGGATCGGTGATGTCAGTGAGATGGACGAGATCGGCTATGAGGACTGTTTCTACGGAGACGGCGTCAGCCTGGTGGAATGGGGCGGCCTGATTGAGGAAATTCTGCCGGAGGATGTGATTACGGTGAAGATCGAAAAGGATTTGGGAAAAGGATTTGATTACAGAAGGATTACTGTGGAGGGACTGGAATGAGGATATTAGGGATAGAGAGCTCGTCGCTGGTGGCATCGGTGGCCGTAGTGACGGACGGCGTGGTGACAGCGGAATATACGGTGAATTTTAAGAAAACCCATTCTCAGACGCTTTTACCCATGCTGGATGAGATTGTCCGCATGGTGGAGCTGGATTTAGAAACCGTAGACGCGATTGCCGTGTCCGGCGGACCGGGATCGTTTACCGGTCTCCGTATCGGTTCTGCCACAGGGAAGGGGCTTGGGCTGGCGCTTAAGAAGCCGCTTATCCATATCCCGACGGTAGACGGTATGGCGTACGGCATGTACGGCTACAGCGGCCTGGTCTGCCCGATCATGGACGCCAGAAGAAACCAGGTCTACACCGGTATCTATGACAACCGGGAGGGATTTACGGCTGTCAGGGAGCAGTGCGCCATGGACATCGATGAACTGGTGGAGGAATTAAACAACATGGAAACCAGGGTGGTGTTCCTGGGAGACGGAGTTCCCGTTTACAGAGAGCGGATCGCGGAACGCATGACCGTCCCGTTTTCATTTGCGCCGGCGCATGTCAACAGGCAGAGGGCCGCGGCTGTGGCGGCTCTGGGCTGTATCTATTACGAAGAAGGGCGAATCGAGACGGCCGAAGAACACGCGCCGGATTACTTGAGAAAGCCTCAGGCTGAGCGGGAACGGGAAGCTGGCACTGCGCCACATAATTTCCTGTAACAACCCTGGAGCGAGAATAAAGGAGAGCGGCTGTATGCTTAGAGAAATGATTCCGGAGACGGATATGGACTGTGTCGCTGAGATGGAGACGCAGTGTTTCAGTGATCCGTGGACGCCGGAGATGATTCTGGATTCCCTCCGTACGGGACTGGATACATGGCTGATTCTGGAAGAGGAGGGAGAGGCTTCCGGATACTGTGTGTTCCGCACCATTGCAGGCGAGGCGGAACTTTTCCGGATCGGCGTCCGTCCGCCTTTAAGGGGTCTCGGGTATGGGAAGAAACTGATGGAAGGCGTGGTCGAAAATTCCAGAAAAAATGGGGTGACAGCCATCGCCCTGGAAGTGAGAGAAGGCAACACACCGGCCAGAAGCCTATATAAATCCTATGGTTTTAAAGAGGAGTGCATCCGCAGTGATTACTACAGGGACCCAAACGAAGATGCCGTGATCATGTGGAACCGTGAGATTTCAAACATTTACCACTAAAATTTCACCATGGCACCGTTTATAATGTAGGGGTATCCGGTAAGGATGCTCCTTTTCGCATCTGCAAAATCAGACAGCGGCGAACTGGAGAAATCCGGAAAGTGCGAAAAAGAAAGGTGAGAGTAGGATGAGAAAGTACACAAGCGGCGGCCAGCTGGAGGCAGTTGTATGCAACTGCTGCGGCAAGAAATTGATTGTAGTGGATGGAATCGTGAGGGAAGGTGTTTTAAGCATTAATCATGCGTGGGATTTTTTTTCGGAAAAGGATGGGGAGATTCACCATTTTGATTTATGTGAACCGTGTTATGACGCAGTAATCAGTGAGTTTAAGCTTCCGGTGGACGTGGAGGAGCAGAAGGAATTTCTGTGAATAGGTAAGAACGGTAACGCTCCATGGCTTCCGTGCAGTCCGGAGCGGGGGACAGACAGGAAAAAAGAAATCATCTGCGCTCCTGTTCATACCCCTCTCCGGACTGCACGGAAGCCATGGGGCTGTATACCGGAGGCGTTGGAAGACAGGATAGACGAAGTTTTTCCGGCGCGGTCCGGTATCTGGGCCATGAGATAAGAGGGGGAAGATGATGGATATTAAAATTAAAAAAGGAACCATGCAGCATCGGAAAGACTGCGAAGAAGCACTCTTGAACTCGGAATTGGGGAAACGGTATTTTGCCAGCGAGGGGAGCGGTGAGAGCGCCGTATTAGAGGGGTTAGAGCAGGGGAATCTGTATATCGCTCTGATCAAAGACCGGTGTGCAGGTTTTTTTTATTACATACCAAAGGGGTGTTTTCACAGTTTCCCTTACTTACACCTCATTGCGGTGAAAGAGGAGTACAGAGGCCAGGGGATTGGCAGAAAGTTAATAGATTACCTGGAAAATGTAGTTTGTGCCGATGCTCACAGACTATTTTTAGTTGTTGCAGATTTCAATCCGGAAGCGAAGCGTTTTTACGAAAAAAATGGATATCGGCAGGTGGGGGAGATTCCCGGCCTTTACAGAGAGGGAATAACGGAATACATTATGATGAAGGAAAAATGAGTGAAGCCCGGCCAGACAAAGACTCTTGATTATTTATGCCAACCTGTGTTATGATTTCGGTTAGGCGGCAGCGCAGTTGCTGTGTCCTTTTGGATTCGTGATCCGAAAGATGGACTGAAATAAATAATGAAAGAAACGAGGATCTGTCTATGTTAGATATATGTTTGCTGGGCACGGGAGGTATGATGCCTCTGCCGTATCGGTGGCTGACTTCCATGATGGCGCGCTGTGATGGAAGCAGCCTTTTAATCGATTGCGGCGAGGGAACGCAGATTGCGTTGAAGGAAAAGGGATGGAGCCCCAAGCCGATTGACGTCATCTGCTTTACTCATTACCACGCGGACCACATCAGCGGTCTGCCGGGACTTCTTTTAACCATGGGAAACGCGGAACGGACAGAACCCCTGACCATGATCGGCCCCAGGGGGCTGGAGCGGGTGGTGACGGCGCTTCGTGTGATCGCACCGGAACTGCCATTTGAACTGAAATTCATCGAGCTCAGTGAGCCGAGAGAACAGCTTAAGATGGGTCCCTACGTGATTGATGCGTACCGTGTGAATCACAACGTGGTCTGCTACGGATATTCCATTTCCATTCCGAGAACGGGCCGTTTCGATGTGGAACGGGCGAAAGAGTATGAGATACCTCAGAAATTCTGGAGCCGTCTGCAGCGGGGAGAGACCATGGAAGAGGACGGAAAGGTCTTTACACCGGACATGGTTCTGGGCCCGACGCGGAGAGGCTTAAAGGTTACGTACTGTACCGATACGAGACCGGTGCCGGTGATTGCCGAATATGCGAAGGATGCGGATCTCTTTATCTGTGAGGGCATGTACGGCGAGGACGGCAAGGAGGCCAAGGCCAGGGAATACAAGCACATGACCTTTTACGAGGCGGCCAGGCTGGCGAAGGAAGCGAATCCGAAGCTGCTGTGGCTGACCCATTACAGTCCTTCCCTGACGAGGCCTGAGGAGTTTATGGACAAGGTAAGAGAGATCTTTCCACGGGCAAAGGCGGCGAAGGACGCATGGACCGTGGAACTGGAATTTGAGTAACGATTCAGCCGTACATACTGACATAGGGCGGAACGCCCGGGCTTCATGTTTTCGTGCTTTTCGAAAACATGAAGATGCACGGCTGAATCGCTGCGAATTTGATGAAGATTGATGAGGCAAATGAAATGAAAAAGAATCATACTGAGGAAGATGTCTATATACTGGCGATTGAGAGCTCCTGTGATGAGACCGCGGCGGCGGTGGTGAAGAACGGCCGGGAAGTGCTGTCCAACATCATCTCCTCCCAGATCGCACTCCACACCATCTATGGCGGCGTGGTGCCCGAGATTGCGTCGAGAAAACATATTGAAAAGATTAACCAGGTGGTGGAAGCGGCCCTTTCTGAAGCGGGGATGACACTGGAGGAGATGGACGCTGTCGGCGTGACCTACGGGCCAGGCCTGGTAGGCGCGCTTTTGGTGGGCGTAGCCGAGGCAAAGGCCATCGCCTATGCGGCTAAGAAGCCGCTGGTCGGAGTCCATCACATCGAGGGACATGTTTCTGCCAATTTTATTGAGCATCCGGAGCTGGAACCGCCCTTTATGTGTCTGATTGTCTCAGGCGGCCATACGCACCTGGTTGTAGTGAAGGATTACGGTGAGTTTGAGATCCTGGGCAGAACGAGAGACGACGCGGCAGGAGAGGCCTTTGACAAGGTGGCCAGGGCTGTGGGACTGGGATACCCGGGCGGTCCGAAGATCGATAAGGCTGCGAAAGAGGGCAATCCGCAGGCCATCCGTTTCCCGAGGGCAAAGGTGGAGGCCAACGTCTACGATTTCAGCTTCAGCGGTCTCAAATCAGCCGTGTTGAATCACATCAACCATGCGAAGATGATGGGGGAGGAGATCAATGTGCCTGATTTGGCGGCCTCGTTCCAGAACGCGGTTGTGGACGTGCTGGTGAGCCATACGATAGCGGCGGCGAAGGAATACGGATTTCAGAAGGTGGCGATCGCCGGAGGCGTGGCATCCAACTCCGCTCTTCGTGAGGGGATGAAGGAGGCGTGCAGCAAGGCGGGAATTGATTTCTATTACCCATCCCCCATTTACTGTACGGACAACGCCGCCATGATCGGCGTCGCGGCCTATTATGAATACATGGGCGGCGCCAGGGCGGGCTGGGATTTAAACGCAGTGCCGAACCTGAAGCTGGGAGAACGTTAAACGGCGAATAGAGCCGGAACCAGGGACTGAAAGAAGGAGGAGGATACGTGGAGATGCGGGAATGCAAAAATACGGCGGCCATCGTTCTGGCTGCCGGAAAAGGAACGCGCATGGAAAGCGATATTCAGAAGCAGTATCTGGAACTGGGGGGAAAGCCTCTCATTTACTATGCGTTAAAAGCATTTGAAGACAGCCCGGTAAAGCAGGTTATTCTCGTCACCGGACGGGGAGAGACCGGGTACTGCAGAAAAGAGATTGTGGAGAGATTCGGCTTTCAAAAGGTCAGTCAGATCACGGAGGGCGGCAGAGAGCGGTACCACTCCGTGTTTGAGGGGCTGAAGGCGGTGACAGACTGTGATAGTGTCTTGATCCACGACGGCGCAAGGCCCTGTGTCACCGGGGAGATCATTTCCGCGGCTATAGAGGGGGCAGGCCGTTACGGCGCCTGCGTGGTGGGCATGCCGGTGAAGGACACGGTGAAAATGTCCGATGACGACGAATTTGCCGTCATGACACCCGACAGAAGCCGTCTCTGGCAGATTCAGACGCCTCAGGCCTTTGATTATGGCCTGATCTTCGGCGCTTACTCGAAGCTGCTTTCATCGGAAGCGTATCAGACCGGTGTGACGGACGACGCCATGGTCGTGGAGAGTATGACGGACCGGAAGGTGAAGCTGATCCGCGGCGACTATTCCAATATTAAGGTGACCACGCCGGAGGACATGGATCTGGCGGAGGTATTGCTGAGAAGAAATCATATGATTTAGCTGACAATAGAAGAGAAATACGGACAGAAAAAAGAGTTTGACCGGGTGATTACCAGTCAAGCTCTTTTTTGCGGCTTATTTTTGCCCTGCCTTCAACAGATCCTTTATCAGGAGATGAAGATGATCCAGCTGCTCACGATTCAAGTGCTGTGCATCTTCCATAATATCTTTTAGTTTGGCAGGACAGGGTCTCTCCACAGCAAAAAAGTCGGAGGGTTCGATGTTTAAATACTCACATATATAAAAGAACCCCATCATGGATGGGAGAGAAGTCCCATTTTCTATTTTATGGATATATGTGGGGTTCTGGCCCAGTGACAGACTCATGTCCCGCGCGGATACGCCTTTTTGTGTCCGCAGCTCAGAAAGACGTTTTGCAAAATTGAAGTCGATATACATAAAATACCCCCTTCCAGTTTCATAGTATTGCATTCAATGAAATATCTGTGGCAAATAATGCAATCCCTCACTTGACATATTGCATTGATTACAATATTATTAACCATATGGAGTATTAAATGTATGATGCGAACACATTTCTCAAAATGCACCGGAATAACGAATGAATAGGAGCGTGAAACAATGGAAAAAATACGGGAAGGAAGCGGCAGAACCGATTTGCTGGAGCAGTTAAGTTCCAGAATGGGCTGCCAGTATTTATCCGATTTACGCGGGACGAAACGCAGGTTCCAATGCCGCGCCGCTCTTGACGAGATTCCAGCCGAGGAATATACCACAGAGACCTGGAATGATGCAATCTACTATATTACCGGAGAAAAGACGGAGTATTCCACATCGACAGAGGCCAAAAAAGGTCTGATGATACGGCTTGAGAAGAACAGCCAGAGGTGATGAGAAAATGAAAACGCCCCCTCATACGCATTTTGGGGAGATTTCAGAAGGTAAAAGATATCCACAGAATATTTCCTGAGAGAGAAGTTTACGGCTCTTTCAGAACGTATTCTGTGGATATCTTTTTTCTGTTTTTCCCTGCTCTGGATTGTGATCAGGAGGGGGAAATACCGGCGCAAATCCCGAAAAGACGGTGGACCGGCGCAGGTATTCCGGTTGAAAAACCCCCTTCGCTACGGTATAATAGAAAGATAACGATCGCGCGCTTAAGCTGCGTGTGGGGAAAATTATATTTAGGAGGTAGTATGATGGAGTATCTGAAACTTATCGGAATTGTAATCGTCATTGTCGGCTTTGCATTAAAGCTGGATTCTATTCTGATCATCTTTCTGGCAGCTGTTTCCACGGCTCTCGTCGGAGGACTGGGAGTAGGCGGACTGCTGGAAAACCTGGGAAGCAATTTTGTATCAAACAGAAGCATGGCTATTTTTATTATTATCTTACTGGTGACCGGAACGCTGGAGCGCAACGGGCTTCGTGAGGCGGCCGCGGACTTTATCCGCAAATTCAAGAATGTGACCGTCGGAAAGCTGGTATGCATCTATGGAGCCATGCGTTCCTTTTTTGGTGCGTTTAACGTGGGCTTCGGCGGTGTTGCCGGCTTTATACGTCCGGTACTTCTGCCTATGGCGGAAGGCGCCATCTCCGAGGATGACGAGCCTGCGGATGAGGACTACATAGAGGAGGCGAAGGGAATGGCTTCCGCTATGGAGAATATCAGCTGGTTCTTCTTCCAGGTCCTGTTTGTAGGCGGTTCCGGCGGACTTCTCGTCCAGGGTACGTTAAAGGGACTGGGTTATGAAGTAGAGCTCATCGATCTGGCCAAGGTGGAGATTCCGGTGGCTTTGACGGCGCTTGTCGTCGCCTGCATCTATTTTACTCTGAAGGACAAGCGTCTCAGACAGAAATACTTAAAATCCGGCAGATCAGAAAAAGGAAAATCATAACCAGGAGGTAGTCACTCATGTCATTTTTTATGGATTCAGCAATTTCACTCAGCAGTAAGCTGCTGGAGTGCGTATATATCATCATCGGCCTGATTACCATTTACGCAGGCGTTAAGAATTTACTGGACAAAGAGAACCCGGCCCGCTACGGAACGTTTGTATTCTGGACCTCCTTCGGTATCGTGTGTGCTCTCGGCCACTGGCTGCCTACCAAGGTTTCGGGAACTCTCGTCATCATCATGATCATCCCGGCCATCTTCAAACGTGTAAAAGTTGGAAAACAGACGATTCCGACAAAAGAGTACTCAAGGAAGCAGTATGAGAAAATCGGCATGAAGATTTTCCTTCCCGCTCTGACCATGGGTGTGATGTCTCTGGCCTTCGCGCTGCTGACCAAGATCAGCGCTCTGGTGGGGGTCGCTGTCGGCGTTATCATCTCTATCATTCTGTTAATGGCTTATTCGAGGGACAACCGCCCTTCTACGTTTCTCAAGGATTCCGAGCGTTTCCTGTCCATGATGGGACCGCTCTGTATGCTGCCGCAGCTGCTGGGCGCACTGGGAGGCGTGTTCACGGCCGCCGGCGTAGGTGAGGTAATCGGAAAGATTGTCTCAGGTATCGTCCCTCCGGGAAATGTAACCATAGGAATTATTGTATTTGCCATCGGCATGGTATTATTTACGGCCATTATGGGCAATGCTTATGGAGCGATCACGGTTATGACGATCGGTATCGGAGCGCCCTGTATCTTAAACTACGGCGCGGATCCGGTGGTAATCGGCATGATAGCCTTAACCTGCGGTTTCTGCGGAACGCTGTTGACACCGATGGCGGCCAATTTCAACATTGTGCCAGTAGCTATCCTGGATATGAAGAACCGTTTTGGCGTAATCAAGAATCAGATCGTCGTAGCGCTCATTATGATTGTCGTTCAGATTATCTATATGATCGCGCTGCACTAAAAATCAGAACACAGAGAAATGGAACGTAGAGCACATGGAACTGGAAGAGGGAGCAAAAATTATTATTAACCGGTGGCTGAAGCTGAAGCCCTGGGACCGCCTCATGATCGTGGCGGGGGAGAAGAATATGGCCGAAGCGGAGGTCTTAAAGCGTCAGGCAGAAAAACGCACCCACGCGGTCAGCATTCTGCTGGTAGAACGTCAGGGACAGCATGTGGGCGTCTTCTTTGACCAGCATCCCGATATCTTTGATTCTTACAACGCGGTGCTTGCGGCTACGGAGTACAGCCTTGTGACGACGAAGGCGGCCAGAAATGTGATAAAGCGCCGGGCAAAGTTTCTCTCTCTGCCCCTTTCCACCAATAACGGACAATCCATGCTGACCTTTGATTTCCTGAAAATGGACGTTAAGAAGTCGAAACTGACGGCAGAAGTAATCATGAAATACTTAAAGTCCTCGTCCCGCATCCAGATCAAGACGGATGCGGGAACGGACCTGACCCTGATGAAGAGAGGAAGAATGCCCGGATTTTTCAATGGGGTAACTGCAGATGGAGGCGGATTTTCCTCGGCCAGCATAGAGGTCTATATTCCCGTGGAGGAATGCGGTACCAATGGAACGATGGTGATCGACGGCTCTCTGGGCTATATCGGAGCGGCCAGGGAAGATACCCGGGTCGTCTTCAAAGAGGGACGAATCGTGGAGATCGAGGAGACTCCCACAGGCAAACGGTTGAAGGAGTATATGGAAGGCTATCACGATTCCGGAATCTATGTGGCGGGCGAGCTGGGGATCGGTTTAAATTCCTACTCCCAGTGCGCCGGCCGGTGTTACATTGAGGACGAGTCCGCCTACGGTACGTTCCATATCGGCCTGGGCAGAAATATCGCGCTGGGCGGAACCCATGAGGCGAACGGCCATTTTGATCTGGTAGCGAGGGAACCGAACCTTTTTGCGGACAACCGCCAGCTGATTCAGCAGGGGAGAATTATCATACCGGAACCTGTATTTTTTTAGACAGGACCGGAAAGTGTGATTCCCATAACCGTTTCTGTATATCTTAAGAAAAATGGAGAGAATAAAATTATGAAGATTTTAGTGACAGGTTTTGACCCCTTTGGGGGAGAAAAAGTAAATCCGGCGTATGAGGCGGTCAAGCTTCTTCCGGACACCATACATGGTGCGGAGATTATCAAGCTGGAGATACCCACGGTATTTTCTAAATGCGGCCCGTCCGTGGAAGAGGGAATCCGGCAGCACCAGCCTGACGTGGTCCTAAACGTAGGCCAGGCAGGCGGAAGAGCCAGCGTCACTATCGAGAAGGTGGCTATTAACTTTGCAGATGCGAGAATTCCGGACAACCAGGGAGAGCAGCCGGTGGACGAGCTGCTTCAGTCTGACGGAGAGAACGCTTACTTTGCGTCTTTGCCGGTCAAGGCCATGATGCAGAATGTACGGGAGCATGGTCTGCCCTGCTCGATCTCCTATACAGCAGGAACCTATGTCTGCAATGCAGTGATGTACAATGTTCTTTATATGTGTGCGAAGCGCTACCCTAATATCCGCGCCGGTTTTATTCACGTACCATACGCCAGCGGCCAGGTAATTGACAAGGCGGCGGGAACGCCATCCATGACCCTTGAGGCAATCGAAAAATCGATTGAATATGCAATTGAGGCAATCGTAGACGAAAAAGTGGCAGACCGTGTCAGTGCCGGTGAGACGCACTGATCGTTCAACACCCGCGATAGATAAGGGCAGAGAGCCGGAGCAAAAGCGCACCGGATACAGATGACCGGATTCCCGGATCACAGTCCGCCGCTTTTGTTCCGGACTGCCATATTTACGCTGTGAGACACTGGTAAATGCACCGGCTGACGGGCTGGTAACGGCGGTAAAACGCGGAAAATAAAAAAACTGGAAAAATTTGTTGAAATCTGTTGACAGATTGTAAAAACAATGGTAAACTAGCCGAGTTGCTTCTGATGGCAACCCGCTTTTAAAACCTTCCAGAGGTTGAAAAAAAGAGAAAAAAAGTGCTTGACAAAAGCGCGATTATCCCTTAAAATAGAAAAGCACGTTTGGAGAGGTATCGAAGTGGTCATAACGAGGCGGTCTTGAAAACCGTTTGTCCGCAAGGGCGCATGGGTTCGAATCCCATCCTCTCCGTTGGCAGGTTTGCCGCTGAATATTATATAGAAATTAAATCAGCTAATTGCAGAAGTACCCAAGCGGCTGAAGGGGCTCCCCTGGAAAGGGAGTAGGCCGTTAGTAGCGGCGCGAGGGTTCAAATCCCTCCTTCTGCGCTAGCATTTACGCCGGACATGTTATCCCGGAGTCAGATGCGCACAGCACTTTGAAAACAGAAGATTGAACAGTATGTAAAACCCTGAAAATTCTAATAAA
>ERZ894229.84-NODE-84-length-105194-cov-26.289_pt1 | contig 105194 bp, 100 predicted proteins | sample MGYA00380295_ERZ894229 | MGnify/ENA primary metagenome ERZ894229 (study PRJEB32331, sample SAMN06328479) | human gut metagenome | biome: human gut microbiome; feature: stool | host: Homo sapiens | collected 2014-09-17 ...
TGAAGACGCAGTTCGTGGCGAAGATCGGCAACGACTACTATTACAGAGTCTATGCCATCGGCACGCCGGGCCAGAGCACGGGCGTTTACACCACCCTGCCGGGCCAGAACGCAGTGAAGCATTGCTCGGTGACGATTGGCTAAGTGCTTTTGTAGAAAGGGTTACGAAATAGAAAAAGGTTCTTTCTTAAATAAATGAAATAGCAAGGCCCCTTCCCCGGAATTTTCCGGGGAAGGGGCCTTTTGCATTTTTCTTTTCAATTCGGAGGTGTGATTCGTCTGTAAGAAAATACAAAGGAAACTCGTATGGATGGACTCTTAGAGAAAAGATAGTTTAAAGCAGGTTTATCCGATGAATGGACGATGTTAATATCAACAATTTTGGGTATAATCCCGCCGGAAAATCTTGCTTTTTGTGAACAAATATGATAATATAAAAAACATTCCTAAAGCCGTATCTTAATAAGATCATAAGAATCTTATTAGAATTCAGATGCTTGTTTGCCTCTGCAAGAAACAGCGCGGTGCTTACATTGGCAACCAGCATTTTGAAGGCTGTGGGTGCGATCGGGTGCAGCAAATGGGAGGAGGCGGTAGGGCCACGGACACAGCGGTATGCATGCTGTCTGGTGGCGGAGAACGAACCAGGAATTGGGACCCCAGGAAGGGGGCTTCCCAGATATGCTAGAAAGGAGAACGAAATTTTATGAAAAGGAACATGAAAACACGTCTGTTCAGCGGCCTTATCGCATTGTGCATGCTGCTGACATTCCTCCCGACGACAGCGTTTGCAGCAGACGGCGACGTGGCGCAGGTTGGAGATAAGACGTATGCAACGCTGGATCAGGCGGTGGAAGAGGCGCCGGAGGGTTCAACGATCACCCTGCTTCAGGACTGCGAATTGACCAAAGGTTTTAATAAGACGTTGACCTTTACCGGAAATGGTAAAATCACCATTGACCGCCAGCTTACCAGCAACGGCGAAGGTTGGATGTGCTTTGGCCTCAATGACCCCAGCCGCGTTTTGACCTTTGACGGTGCCGGCGTTTCTGTAGAGTGGACGTCGGATGGTACGTCTCCTTGGTTGATGCTGTCCTTGAGCGGCACATTGAATGTCACAAATGGAGCAAAGTTGGCCTTTATGTTTGATAGCCGGACAACCGGTGCCCGCAACGCTATTTATATGAATGCTGGATCGAAGATTAATGTGACGGATGGATCGACGTTCCAGATTCTTGGCGTTGGTACGGAGGGCAATGCGGGCCAAGGAATCCAGCTGGATGCAGCGGGCACCGCCAATGTAAATGTCACCGGCGGCAGTAAATTCCTGATTGACGGCACAAACCGCGGTTATGTAAACAGCCCGACGATTTATGTCGAGGATTCGACGTTCGCTATCCAGAATTGTACAAGCAACGCTTCAAATGGCGGTAAATTTACCGCCATCAATTCGCAGATTACCTTTGAGAACAACAACGGCCATGGGCTGTCTGCCAGCAATGTGACCATTGAGAACTCCGTGCTGAACTGCAATAACAATGCCTATTATGGAATTACCTATTCCGGCGATATGACGATGGACGAAACATCGGTCATCAACGCGAACGAAAATGGCTATGGGTATACGGGCGGCGGCCTGCGTGCCTACGGCGTTTCCACCGTGGAAGCAAAAGCGGAAATCAATATCTTGAATAACGTCCGCAACGGCATGGAGAACTACGGAACCTTCAACATTGCAGAAGGCGCGAAGTTTACGGTTACAGGCAACGACGAGCCTTCTACCAACGGCGGCGGTATCTATAACGGCGGCATGCTGGTTTTGCCCAGCACGGCTGTTATTATGAACAATTCCGCTCATCAAACGGGCGGCGGCATCTGCAATGCCGGAGCCGTTACGATCCCTGTTGGCGTAAAGCTGTATAACAACCATTCGGAACAGGCAGGCGATGATCTCTACAACCGCAACGGAGCAAACGCCACTTTGACGGATGTAGGCGACATGTGGGTACTGGACGATTGCGACCACCTCATCGACGGCTGGTACGACGATGCGGAAGAGACACGCTGGGAAGCCCATGCGGAAACCGAAGATGGAAACCACATCGAAGAATTCACGGATTTCTCTGAAGAAACCGGCTTGGCTACTGTTAGCGGCCTGACCTCTCTCAAAGCAGCCCACGGCAAAGACCCCATCGATAAGACCAGCTTCCCGGGCCTGGATAAGGTCATTGTGACAGAAGAAGGCGACAAGAAAGAGGATACGGCAGCAGCAGGCGATACCGTGGATTTCAAACTGACGTCCAACGTGCCGGACGACCTGCTCAACTACATAAAACCCGAAGAAGCGGACGATCCTGAGGTGGTCAACACTTTGGCAAATGTGCCCGTGGAAGATCGCGGCGAGTATAAGCTCACCTTCCATGACGACATGAATGACATGTTCATCGATCCCACTAATTTCGTGGTCAAGGTTGGGGATGACGAACTGATTCAGCCTGACCAGTATACGATCAACTACGAACCGGCGCAACATGAAGATGGCACAACCTGCGATTTTGAGATCACCGTGGACCTGGTCAATCTCTACGAGATGGGGGCCATCGACGACGAAGACATCGCAAACGCTACGCCGATCACCGTGACCTATACGGCCACATTGTCCGAGGAAGCAACGGCTGGCAGCTATCAGAACACCGCGTGGGTTACCTATCCGGACGGCGAGACAGAGAAATCCATCGTCAAGGTCAATACATATAAGATCGATGTCTTTAAGTACGACCAGACCAATGAGGAGAAAGGCCTGGAAGGTGCGAAGTTCGAGTTCTACCAGAAAGATGGCGAAGGAAATCCCATCAATGTCGTCGTTGAGCTGACTTCGGACGCGAATGGCCATATTATTCTGGATGGCCTCGATGCCGGCGTCTACTACCTGAAGGAAACAGAAGCGCCCGAGGGTTATGTTTGCAGCAACGAGGAACTGACCATTACCATTCCCGACCAGGCAGATGCGAGCAATGTTGTTACTGTCAAGTTTGCCAACAGCCCGGTTCCGCACACCGGCGGCATGGGCACCATGCTGTTCACTGTTGGCGGTATGGGGATCCTTGCGGCGGCGGGCGCAGTCATGATCGTCCCCCGCAAATTCCGCAAAAAAGAAGAATGCTGATTGACTCCCTTTCAACCGTTTCTAAAGCAGTAGGAACAGAGGATAAAAAAGGTCCCTGCTGCTTCGGCGGCGGGATTGCCGCAAAGGCCAGTACTGTCCGATAAGCGTTTCAAAAGCGAGGCAATCCCCCAATGGTTATGCGTTGAATCATGATCGAAAAATCTTCATAAAACAGGGAAGCTCCCGTCCTGGATGTTCCAGGGCGGGAGCTTCCTATTTTATAAATCCGTATTTGTAGCCCTTTTCTCTGCATTAGGCGTTTTTGGCGCGTCCAAGTTCTACAAGCTTCTTTGCCATAGCCGCCAATTCCCGCGCGGCTATGCCCGGGGTTGCGCTCGACATAATGGCGGACACCACGGCAATCCCGCTGATCGGGCATCCCTCCAGCACGGACAAGTTGTCCTGTTTGAGCCCTCCAATGGCCACAACCGGGATGTGCACTGCCCGGCAGACCTCGGAGAGGGTCCCCACACTGGTGGGAATCGCGGCGGCCTTTGTCTGCGTTGGGAAAATGGCCCCCGTCCCCAGGTAATCGGCCCCCTGTTCCTGCGCTTCCAGCGCCTGTGCAACGGTCTTGGCCGTTGCCCCGACGATTTTGCCGGGCCCTAACAGCTTCCTTGCCACGGAGACAGGAAGGTCGCTTTGCCCCACATGTACGCCGTCCGCGTCCACCGCCAGGGCGACATCGATGCGGTCGTCGATCAGGAGCGGCACATGATACCGCTTGGACAATTCCTTGACAGCCAGGGCCTCTTCATAAAATTCCCGGCCATCCTTGTCTTTTTCGCGGAGCTGCAACAGGGTTACCCCGTTTTGCAAAGCTTCTTCGATCACGCGGAGAAACGGTTCCCGTGCGAGGTGGTCGCTGTTGGTGACGAGATAGAGCAGGCAGTCCGATTGGTTCATAGGGATGCTCCTTCCATATGTAGATTCTGCGCGAGCGCTTCCGAGGAAATCGTCGATAAGGCGTCCAGCAAAGCGGCGTGGAATGTTCCGGACCCCCGGCCGCGCGCCCTTGTCTCTGCGGCAGCTTGTTCGCCGCAGATCCCCATGAGGGCAGCCGCTGTGACAGCGGCCTCCAGCGGCTGTCCACCGGCACAGCAGGCCCCCGCCAAAGCGCTGGACATGCAGCCCGTCCCGGTGATTTGCCCCAGCATCGGGTCGCCGTTGGAGAGGAACCAACAGGACTGCCCATCCGATACGATGTCCACCTCGCCCGAGGCGGACGCCACGCAGTGAAAGCGGCGCGCGGCTTCAACGACCCATCGCGCCTGCTGCTTCGCCGTGCTGCGGGTGATCTTGTCATCCGCGGCAACGTCTACGCCGTCCGTGGTGGAATCGCCGCTGCATAGGGCGCGGAGCTCCGAACTGTTGGCCCGGATGATGGAAAATGAGGCGATCCCCGCTAATTCCGCAAAAAATGCGCGGCGCAATGGGCTGCACCCAACCCCGGCGGGGTCGAGCACAATGGGGATACCGGTTTTCCCGGCGGCGCACGCCGAGCGCCGCATAGCTTCCATGCGGGAGGCGCTGATGTTCCCTAGGTTTAAGACCAGGGCTTGGGCGTGGCCGGTGATTTCCGCAGCCTCATCCGGATGTTCGGCCATGATTGGGCGTGCGCCGAGCGCCAAAACCGCGTTGGCGCAGTCGTTGATGGAGATGTGGTTTGTGATACAATGGATCAACGGCGCCGTTTGCCGCAAATTTTTGAGAAGCAGGGCCATGGATTCCATTTGGTTCATTGGTTCGCCATCCTTTGCAGCCGGGTCAACAGCCCGTTTTTGGAAAGTGCGATTAAAAAGAGATACCCGGCAAAGCCACCGATGATCGTGCCTGCCAAGAACGACGGCACATAGGTGAACAAAACAACGCCGTCCATATGATAGAGGAACGCCATCACCGGATACGAGGCCATCGCGCCGATGATGCCGGTCCCGACGATTTCACCCGCCACGGCGGCGAGCATTTTGCCGGTCGCCCGATAGAGCAGCCCGGAGAGCACCGCCCCAAACACCGCGCCTGTAACAGCCAACAGATTGACGTCCATGAGCCACATGCGCAAAAGGGCGATTAAAATCGCGCAGGCGAGGGCGTACCACGGTCCCAGCAAAACGGCAACAATGACGTTGATAAAATGCTGCATGGGGGCCATGCCGGGGACGCGCAAAATCGGGGATAAGACGACGCCCAGCGCGACCATCATGGCGAGAATGGCCATTTTTTTCACATTCGTTTTGGCTTTCATAGTATGCCATCCTTTTTGATACAGAAAAATAGGACACGCTGGCGGCATGTCCCTTTGAAAAGATTACCTGGCAAAAATCCCTAAAAGGCCGGTTTTCCTGCGGCCTTTGATAAGCCATCCAGACGGAAAGCAAGGGAAATGTGCAAGGACCAGCCCGGCCGCCTGCAAGGGATGACCGGTCCAAAGTCTGTTTTATGCTAGCATATTTTTCCGAAGCTTGTCAAGAAAAGGGGGCTTGTGTCGTCCGTACAAAGATGCCGCCATAGTATATGCGGCACGGAAATACACGAATCTACGCCTCGAAACTTACGAGGCGCTCTGGCCAATAACCAGTTGGAAGCTCCAAAAGTCCGCTGCGTTGCATCATGCTCTGGAAGGGAGGCAACAAGTGCAAAAAATATAAAAAGCCATTGAAGATTGCTCTTCAATGGCTGGAATATACGGACCTTACCGCCGATCCCGGCAGTATGCATTGGGTATGCATGGCGCTAATTCAAATATATCACGCGAACTTACGATTGTTCTGTCCTGTATAACTGATATTAGTATATGATAAAAAGGAATCGTTGTCAAGGGGATTTTTAAAATTTTTTAGAAAACATTTGTTCTATTTTGGTTGACTTTTTTCACCTATAGTGTTAGCATAAAATTAAAAAGAATCTTATTAAGATTCAAATGCGTTAAGGAGAAATGTCAATATGGATTACCTTGTATGGGGGGAGGAATACCTGCGGGAGGCGGAACATCTCCGCGAGCGGGTGCGTCTGCTGCGGCGTCAAGCCGCGGACGCGACAGAGGAAAAAGAGGCGGACAAGCTGGAGGGGCGGATACAACTCCTGTATGGGATGTATCTGGACTGCCTCCATGTGGGGAACTACCTGATCAAATGTGGGAGGTTGCGATGAGGCGAAAATCCAATCTGAGCTTAGAACTCTTCGGGGACCGGCTGCCGGCGATGCAGGGAAGCGGCGGCGAACCGGATGCGGAATATCGAAAGATGCTGCGGGCCTTACACGCCGCTATGGAGGGGGAGTTGACCCAGCGGCAGCGGGAATGCATCCAACTGCGGTATTTTGAGCAGATGCGCGTAAATGAAATTGCCGGGCTGCTGGGGCTTACGCCGGGGACGGTATCCGTCCATATCAAAAAGGGGCGGGAGCGCCTGGGGAAGGTCATGCGCTATTCGTTCAGCCGCCTGGAGCCTTCCAATAAGCCGTTGCCGGAGGAAGATTGACCTGCGGCTTATTTGGAATGGGGACGCGCCGGGGGAGAGAGCAGCAGCCGGGTTTCCCCGGGGTTCAGGCAGAGGATCTTTGCGCGGATGCGTGGATGCTTTAGGCGCTGGCGCACCATATTGCCCAAGGCCTGCCCGCCGTGGTACCCGTGGATTACGATGACCTCGGTCACACTGGCGGGCAGGCGGGACAAAAATTGTTCCAGCTTCCGCTTGGCGTCTGCGGTTGTGAGGCCGTGCAGATTGATTTCCACGGTGGTTTTGCGGGGATTTTGAAGCATATGATCGCGTCCTTGTGTGAAATTTTTTCTCAAAAAGATTCTTTGTTGGATTTTATTGTGGGGTATATGTTAAAATGAAAGAAAATCCGGAAAGGCCCGATGGGTCGCAAGATGTTAAAGGAGGGAGGACCATGCGGTTCTTAGGCAGGTGGAAAGAACTCTATTGCGGGTGCTCCGATCAGGAAAGCGCCCGTATCTGTGCGCTTTTGGCTTCGGCGGGCATCCCATATCGTTACCGGGCGAAATGCGGGCATGCGGGCGCCGCAGCCAGCGGCTGGATGCGCTTTGGCTCCTTTGGAAAATATCCCGCCGGTGTGGTGATGCAATATGTCGATGTCCGCAGGCAGGACCTAGAAATAGCAAAATTTCTTCTGGAACAAGCAGCGAGGGAGGGATAATCAATGCTGTGCTTTTGGCGATGGAAGCAGGTTTACGCCAGCACTTCCACGGTGGACTGCGACCAGGTCTGCAATGCGCTTTCCGAAGCCGGCGTCCGCTATATCCGCAAGGGAAAAACAGGCCATCCGGTGTTCTTTTTGGGTGGGGACACCGGCGCGCGCATGATGGCAAGCGCTATGATGGAAACTCCGGAGCATTCGACCATGTACTATATCTATGTACGGCGGAAGGACGAAGGAAGGGCCAACTATTTGCTATACCGCCGTTGACCGTGCGCATCGGCGGGAGGGGCTTTCCGGAAAAAGAAAAGGATTTGGAAGACAACCGTTTTCCAAATCCTTTTTGTTATGCATAGCGGGTTAATCGGAGGATTTCCCCGGGACATCGCCCTCAAAGATAAACTCAACCAGGCTTTCCGAGCACTGCTCACGGTATGGAACCAATACAGACCCCACATCTACGCGGGTGGCATAGTATTCGTCATCCCCCGGAACGCGGTGTTCTTCCATCGAATAGTTCATATAGGTGAGCGCATTTGCCGCAAGGAAAAATACCTCGTCCTTTGTCATATTGGTCTGGACCAGGCCCAGGCAATCGTATAGCGCTTTGTTGATCGTCCCAATATTGGAATTTTTAAACTTGTTCACCAAGCTGGTCAATACATTGCGCTGGCGCTGCGTGCGCTCGAAGTCGTCGCCGATCGCGCGGATACGGGAGTAGTAATGCGCCTGCTTGCCAGTGAGATTATGGGTACCCTCGGTCAGGTTGCGGCTTGGATCGCCGGAATACTGGTTGATCAGCCGGGCCTCCGCCGCTGTCAGCGTGATCTCCACGCCGCCGAGGTTGTCGATGATCTGGTCGAACGCCGAGTTATCGATCAGCACAAAGCGGTCGATATCCACGCCGAAATTGGCTTCGATGGTGGAGACGGCCAGTTGCCCGCCCCCCGCTGCGCCGTTCTGTTGATACCCCAGAGGGTAGGCGGCGTTCAGCTTATTGCTGCCATGGTAGGGGATGGCCACATACAGGTCGCGCATGAAGCTGGTCAGCTTCAATTTTTTGTGGCGGGTGTCGATAGAAACCATCATCATGCTGTCGCTGCGGCCCACATCGTTCGCTTGGTAATCATCCACGCCGAGCAACAGGATGTTGGTGATGGCATCGTCGTGGTACAGCCCACCCAACAGGTTGGGATCGCCCAATGTCTCGTCTGTGGAAGACGTGTCTTCATCGCTGCTGGAGACAGGGCTGGAACTGCTGGAAGGGGGCGCCAGCGAACTCAATTCCGTATAACCGATTTGGCTCAACAGCATGTCCGCATAGACGAGGCCGCTGCCAAATACCACCAACACCAGGCTCAAAAGCAAAACAGCAATGTTGCGGATCAGACGGATCCGCTTTTTTTTCTTATCTTGATTCACAGTATCATTCCTTAAAGCAACGGCCAAGCGGCTGTGCGAAAAATTTTTCGAAAAAAGGCGCATTAACTCGTATATTATACTGGTTTTGCAAGGAGATATAATTTTAAATAAGAAATTAAATATTTGTTAATCCCTGTATCAAATGGTATATGCAAATTCCCTCCCTTGAGAACGTGTGGAAAGGGAAAACATGGGGGATTCCACTATCCCCGGCCTTCTCCGCCCGTTCCCGGCTTGTCAGGGAAGGGACCCTTCGCGTGCAATTGGCCGGGCTGGGTTTCGTCGAGCGTCAGGGAATAGGCCGGGAGGAATTCGTCCAGGAAACAATCGGCCTCCGGCAGATGCAGGCCACGCACCGCTTTCCAGAGGCTTTCCTCCGCCTTGAGGAAATCTGTATTCCCCATGCGCCGCTCCTCCAAGCATTTGATGAGTGCCGAGAGCTTGTCCGCCGCCTTGACCAGCTTGTGCAGCTCGGCGTCCGATTCGCTGTCCCCGCCCAGCAGGGGCGCATAGGAATCCTGCAAATCGCTTGGAAGAAGGGAGAGCAGGGTCTGTTCCGCCGCCTTCTCCACCGCGCCGTAGGCGCCGCGGATATCGGGGTTATAATATTTGACCGGCGTGGGGAGATCCCCCGTCAGCGTCTCCGGCGCATCGTGGAATAGCGCCAGTACAGCGGCCCGCTCGGGCTGGACGTGCCCGCCGAAGCGTACGTTGCGCAGGGTGGCCAGCGCATGGGCTAAGACCGCGGTCTCAAAGCTATGCTCGCTCAGATTTTCCTGTCGTGTGTTTCGCATCAGCCCCCAACGGTCGATATATTTCATGCGCGAAAGCATGGCGAAAAATTCGGATGGCATTTCCTCTATACCTCCAATACCACTGAAGGGCGCAGAATCTTTCAGATCCTTCCCAAAAATAGTCAGAAATTGGAAGAATTGAAAAAAGCCGCGCCGGTCAAATGTTTTTCTATAAGAATCAGATGATAGGCGGCCAGCCAGACCGCCGTGCGCGTTGGCCTCTTTTTGTGGCTCTGGCGGGCTCGCCCATTTTTTTGCTTGTTTTCCATGGGGCTGTGCTATAGTATAATAGGTCTGGTTTTTTATGGATGGAATTGGCAGGCAGAACGCTTCCTGTTCGATAAACCACGGCGGCGCGTTTCCCACAAAGATCGGCCGGAGTCCACGCTTCATCCACTTTTCCGGTCCATGGGCCGGTTTCCAGGCTTGTGGCTTTGCCCCATACGCATTATAATAATAGCATCTTGCGGGAAAAAATACCACGGTAAATGACGAAACAACGAAAAAGATAACGAAAGTCAGGTGATTCTGTGACGCGGCTGCGTTTTCCGGAAAAAGCTTCCAGCAATTATTGGAGGGCGTTCCTTTATGGGATCGGCATTGCCCTTGTGTTCTTTTTGCCCTTCATCATTTGGGATAACGGCTATTTTTTGTTCTATGGCGATTTCAATGTGCAGCAGGTGCCGTTCTACCAGATGTGCCACGACGCCATCCGCAGCGGCAACATTGGCTGGAGCTGGACCACCGATCTCGGCGCGAATTTTATCGGTTCCTATACCTTCTATCTGCTGGGAAGCCCGTTCTTCTGGCTGACGCTCCCGTTTCCCAGCGAGGCGGTACCATACCTGATGGGGCCGCTGTTGATCTTGAAATTTGGCTGCGCGTCTTTGACGGGATTTATCTACTTAAAGCGCTATGTCCGTACGCCGGACTATGCGGTCCTGGGCGGGCTGCTCTATGCGTTCTCCGGCTTTTCGGTGTACAATATCTTCTTCAACCACTTTCACGAGGCCATCATCGTTTTCCCGCTGCTCCTGTGGTCGCTGGATGAATACATGGCCACCAAACAGCGCGGCGTGTTCGCTTTGCTGGTTTTTGCCAGCTGTTTTATGAACTATTATTTCTTCGTGGGACAGGTAGTATTCTGTGTGATTTACTTTTTCCTGCGGCTGGCCGTCAAGGATTGGCGCATTGGCCTGCGGGATTTCGCGCTGCTGGCCTGTGAAGCGGTGCTTGGCCTGCTGTGTTCCTGCGTGCTGCTGATCCCGACGGTGCTCTGCGTGATCCAGAACCCGCGCATCGACAACCCGCCCAACGGCTGGAGCGCGCTGCTCTATAGCTGGAACCAGCGGTATGTGCACATCCTGGAGTGCTTTTTTTTCCCGCCGGACATCCCGGCGCGCCCCAATTTTACCCCGGATTCCGAGGCAAAATGGGCGTCCCTGGGCGCGTGGCTGCCGCTGTTCAGCATGACAGGCGTGTTCGCCACCATGCAGGCGCGGCGCAAAAGCTGGGTCAAAACCCTGCTGCCCATCCTGTTCTTGATGGCGTTTGTGCCGGTTTTGAATTCCGCGTTCCAGATGTTTAATTCCGGTTACTATGCCCGCTGGTTCTACATGCTCACCCTGATGATGTCGCTGGCGACCGTGACCGCGCTGGAAAATCCGCGCGCCGACTGGAAGCGGGCGATCAAATGGACGCTCGGTTTTACCTTGGGCATCGCGCTTCCAATCGGCCTGATGGTCCAGACAGGCGCCAATGGCGACGGGGAGACCGTCTCCATCGGTCTGGAAGCGTATCCCTCGCGCTTTTGGGCGTATGTGGCGATCGCCCTGCTCAGCCTGCTGCTGCTCACCTTTTTAATGAAGGACTACCCACTGCGCCGGCTCCGGCAGGAGCTTTCCAAGCGGAAGGGACGGTTCTTCTTCCCGCGGCGGTTCAACGGGGAGCGGACAAAGCGCTTTGTGCGGTACTGCATGTGCGGCGTGGCGGTCATCACGGTGGTGTATTCCCTGTATTTTATCACGCTCGGCAAGACGCAGAGCAGCGACAACCACATCCATATGATCCCCTATTCGCTCAACGGCGGGAAAGACCTGGGGATTGACACGAGCGATTGCCGGATCGACGTGTATGACGGCATGGACAACCAGGCGATGTTTTTCCAGATGCCCACCATCCAGGCGTTCCACAGCATTGTGCCCGGCTCGGTGATGGAATTTTATCCCACGATCGGCATCCAACGCGACGTGGCGACCCGCCCGGACGTCAAATATTACGGCCTGCGCGGGCTGACTTCCTGCCGCTGGCTGCTGGACCCCACCACGAGCGGCGGTACATTCGAGCAGGACGGGGAACCGCAGATGCCCGGTTGGGAGTATGTCGGTACGCGCAACGGCTTTGATATCTGGGAAAACCAGTATTTCATCCCCATGGGTTTCTGCTACGACAGTTACATCACCCGCGAGGAATACGACCAGGTGCCCGAGGACGACCGCAATTTGCTGCTCCTCAAGACCATGGTACTGGACGACGAGCAGGCCCTGCGCTATGGGGACATCCTGAACCATTTTGAGGGCCTCAATTCGGTCTCTTACACGGAATCCGGCTATTTTGCCGACTGCCTGGCGCGCCGCAGCATGTCCTGCTCCAGCTTTGAACGGGACAACAGCGGCTTTACCGCAACGATCCAAGCGGATAAGGACCGGCTGGTCTTTTTCAGCGTCCCGTATGAGAGCGGATGGAGCGCCACCGTCAACGGCGAACCGGCGCAGATCGAGCAGGTGAACGTCGGCTTTATGGCGGTGCGCGTGCCTGCGGGAGAGAACACCATCCGGTTTGACTATGAGACGCCGGGCCTCAAATTGGGGGCCTGCGTGACGGTGGGGGCATTCCTGCTGCTGGGCGTATACTGGCTGGTCACGCGCCGGTACGACCACGCACACCCGCCCAAGCGCCGCACGTTCCGGGTGAAAGAACCTTCGGTCGAAAAAGGAGAGGATGTCGGATGAACCAGATCCGTTTGTTGCTGTTGGGCATTTCCACCATTCTATTTGGGATTGCCCTCATTCTTGCCATCCCCGGCTCCCCCGCCATCGGCGTGATTATTGCGACCCTTGGCTTGATCTTTTCGCTGGCTGGGGCGTCTGGGCGAAAGGAGGAGAAATAAGCCATGCATGAGAATCCAAAGACGCATATCCCGACGGTCTATCTGGTGGTGCCCTGCTACAATGAAGAGGAGGTGCTCCCGGAGACCGTCAAACGCCTGACGGCAAAGCTGCAACAGATGCAGCAGGCGGGCCTGGCCGGGGAAAAGAGCCGCATGCTGTTCGTGGACGACGGGAGCAAAGACCGCACCTGGGAGCTCATCTCCGCCTTCAGCGCCCAGAACCCGCTGGTCACGGGGCTGAAACTGGCGCACAACCGCGGCCATCAGAATGCGCTGCTGGCCGGGCTGATGGAGGCGAAGGACCGCGCGGACTGCGCCATCAGCCTGGACGCAGACCTACAGGACGACATCGAAGTGCTGGACGAGTTTGTGCAGAAATTCCTGGAGGGATGCGATGTGGTCTACGGCGTGCGAAAAAAGCGCGAGACCGATACCTTCTTCAAGCGCACAACCGCCCAGGGCTTTTATAAAGTCATGCGCATCCTGGGGGTGGAGACGGTCTATAACCATGCGGACTACCGCCTGATGAGCCAACGGGCGCTCGACGCGCTTTCCGAATACCGCGAGGTCAATCTTTTCCTGCGGGGCATCGTCCCGCTGATCGGATACCGCAGCGACTACGTCTATTACGACCGGCATGAGCGGTTTGCCGGCGAATCGAAATACCCGCTGAAAAAGATGATCTCCTTTGCGCTGGACGGCATCACGTCGTTCAGCGTCAAGCCGCTCAAAATCATCTCCAATTTGGGCATCCTGGTCAGTGTGCTGAGCGTCGGCGGATTGATCTACGCCCTGATCTCCTATTTTACGGGGAATGCCGTGGCGGGGTGGACCGCGACCGTCTCCTCCATCTGGCTGCTGGGGGGCATCCAGCTGCTGTGCATCGGCGTGGTGGGCGGCTATGTCGGAAAAATTTATAGTGAAGTCAAGGCGAGGCCCCGCTACCGCATCGAGGAAAAGGCGGGCGAGGACAAGCCCGGACAACCGCGGGAATAAGCATACATATGGAAAAGACACCATTGGATTTTTATCAGGAGCTTTCCCAGGACTGCACCGAGGCACTGGGACAGGATCGAAAACAATATAACCGCTGTTCGTTTCTCCGGGGTGTGGCGATGCTCTGCGTGATTGGTGCGTGTGTCGCCGGGTATGTGCAGAACCAGCCGCTGTTTTATGGCGCCGGTGCGCTGGCATTGCTTGCATTTGTGTGGTTGATCGGCCGGCACAGCCGCATTGTGGAGCGGCAAACGCACCATACCGCCCTGCGGGACGTCGCAAAAGCGTACCTCGACCGCAGCGGCGACGGTTGGAAGGATTCCCCGGTGGACGGCGCCGCCTACTTGTCGGAGGATTACCCGCCGGGGCGGGACCTCGACCTCTTTGGCAAGGATTCCCTGTATCAATACATCTGCGCCGCGAGCACGCCGTTTGGCCGGGACTGTTTGGCGGATTGGCTCAAGCGCGGGTGCGGCGGCCTGCCGGAATGGAACAGCCGCCGGGAAGCGGTGGAAGAATTGGCGGAGAAGCAACATTTCTCCGCGGAATATCAAGCGTTCGCGCTGCCGGAACGGGACGCTAAAAAGGGGACCACCAGCGACGTTTGGGACCGCTTCCTCCATACGGAAGGGCGGCGGCCTGTTTTCCGGGGGCTTTTGCTTTGGGTCCTTCCCGTTTTGACATTGCTGTGCCTGTTTTCCGCCCTGCTGGGATTCTATCCGCAGATTGGGCAAATCGGCTTCAGTTGCCTGGCGCTGGTGCAGCTGGGGACGGCCCTCCTGTGCTTAAAAGGGCATAACCAGCAGTTCGGGCCGGTGTACCGGTTCCATAAGATGGTTTTGCCCTACCGGAAACTGGCCGCCCGTTTTGCGCAGGAGACCTTTAAAAGCGGCTATTTGCGGGATTTGCAGGACCGCCTACAGCAAAACGGCGGGGCGCAGCAGGCGCTCAAAGAGCTGGAGCAGATTTCCGGCTCGATCGCCGCGCGGCACAACGGCCTGGCGCTGCTTCTCTACAATGCGCTGTTCCTCTATGACTTTCACTGCGCCAAACGGCTATATGCCTGGAAGGAGGCCTACGGCCCCTACATCCAGGGATGGTTGGAGGCGCTTGGGGAGGTGGAAGCGCTCCTCAGCCTGGGGGTGCTGTCCCAGGTGAAAGCGGTCCATACGTTTCCGGAATTGCGGGACGCCGCGCAGCCCTTTCTGGATGCGCAGGACCTGCGCCATCCGTTGATCCCCGAGGAGCGGGCGGCCGGCAACGATTTTTCCCTGCGGCAGCGGACCTGCATCATCACGGGGTCGAATATGTCCGGAAAGACGACCTTCCTGCGCACTGTTGGGACCAATCTGATCCTGGCCTTTGCCGGGGGAGCGGTGGCGGCAAGGCGCTTTTGCGCCTCGCCCATGGCGGTGTGCACCTCCATCCGCGTGGAGGACAGCGTCAGCGAGGGGATTTCCAGTTTCTATGCGGAGCTGCTCCGCGTCAAAACGATCATCGACCGCAGCCAGTCGGCCGCGCCCATGATCGCCTTGATCGACGAAATCTACCGGGGCACCAATTCGCGGGACCGCATCATCGGCGCGAGGGAGACCATCCGCAGGCTGGCGCGGCCGAACGTCCTGACCCTGGTGACGACCCACGACTTTGAGCTGTGCGATTTGGAGAACGATCCCCGCACGCCCGCGGTGAATTACCACTTTACCGAGCACTATTCCGGCCTGGAGATCCGGTTTGACTACCGAATCCGGCCCGGGCGCTGCCGGACCACCAACGCGCAGCACCTGCTGCGGCTGGTGGGAATCCTGCCGGAGGAAGGCGAAGGCTTCCAATAGAGGCTGGGAAATTGCATAAAAATTTTCCTGAGTTGAGGTGAAAATAATTGAATCTCCTTGACAGAAAAAAGCAAATCGTGTAGAATACAGCTCAAGGAGGGAGAATTATGAATAATAATTCAAAAGGTTTATCCATTGCGGCTCTAGTTTGCGGTATTTTGGGAATCATTGGTTCCTTCATCCCGATTGTATGCTATGTGACGTTTATTCTGGCGATCCTTGGCATTGTCTTTGGCGTAAAAGCGCGTAAGACGGCCTTGCCGGGAGAGACGGGCCTTGCTATGGCTGGCTTGGTGCTGGGCATCATCGGAACCGTATTTGGCGCGTTGGGTGTGATCTGTGTCATTTGCGCGCTGGGTGTGGTTGGCGCAGCAGGCGCAGCGGGCGCACTGGGATAACCGACATTTAAAACAGAAAATGCAAGCATTGCATTCTTGCGATGCTTGCATCTTTTTTTGGAGAGATTGCCTTGATTCCTACATTTGAACTTTTTGGAAAGACCTTCGGGATTTATCCCGTCTTAGCGCTCGTGGGCATTTTCACAGCGGGGATTTATGCCTGCCGCCAGGCGCGGAAAAAGGGCCTGGATGAAAATGATATGATTATGGTGTTGCTGGTGTCTGCGGTTGGGGTATTGCTGGGTGGGCATCTGCTGTATGGGTTGGTCAATGTGCTGAGCGCGCCAGGGTCCGCCCCAAATTTGCTAGCCAGCGATTCCCCAAAGGCATTTTTTGAGAACGCTTATATCTTGTTTGGCGGTTCGGTCTTCTATGGCGGGCTGCTGGGGGGGATCTTTGCCGGCGCACTGTATGTCCGGAAAAAGGGGTTTGCGCTGCCCGAGTGGGCTGACCTCTTGGCCCCGGCCATCCCGCTGTTCCATTTTTTTGGACGGATTGGTTGCTTTTTAGGGGGCTGCTGCTATGGCGTCCCTTGCAGCTTTGGGTTTACCTATACGCACAACCTGATCGAGCAGGCCAATGGGGTCAGCCGGTTCCCCATCCAGCTAGTAGAGGCGGCGTTCAATTTGGCGCTGTTTTTCCTGCTGTGGACCTTACAAAAGAAAGGAAAATTCCAGGGGAAGCGGCTCGTCCTGTATCTCCTCTGCTATTCGGCTGGCCGGTTTGTTTTTGAATTTGGCCGGGGGGATACTTACCGCGGCATCTGGTTTGGCCTATCCACCTCGCAGTACATCAGCGTCGGATTGTTTTTGGTTGCCGTTGTTTTTTGCTTTATCAGCGGTTTACAGGCCGGGCAACACAGAAGCTGTAGAAAAGCCCAAAAAAGAAGATTCTACTGAACAACTTGCTGCCTATGCAAATGGGCGGCAAGTTTTTTTTGCAGGCCCATAAGAACAGGGTTGACTTTTCAAAGTACTTGTATATAATAATATATGAACAATAGCTCACATGAAAGAATGTGATAACATGACAGACCAAAACGGTGTGGAGCGCTGTGAATTTATCCATGCGCACGAGGACATTGTGGAGAAGGTCACACGGGATATGCCGGACGACGAGATCCTGTATGATCTGGCTGAACTGTTCAAAATCTTCGGCGACTCCACCCGCATTAAGATCCTGTACGTTTTGTTTGAATCGGAGATGTGCGTCTGCGACATTGCACAGCTGCTGAATATGACGCAGTCCGCCATTTCCCATCAGCTGCGCGCGCTCAAGCAGAGTAAGCTGGTGAAATACCGCCGGGAGGGGAAGACGGTCTTCTATTCCCTGGCGGACGGCCATGTCCGGACGATCATCGACCAGGGCATGGAGCACGTGGCAGAATAACAACTTTTAAGGAGGATTTTTCCATGAAAAAGCGCTTTCAATTGACGGACCTTGATTGTGCAAACTGTGCCCGCAAGATGGAGGACGCCATCAAAAAGATCGACGGCGTCAACGATGCGAACGTCAGCTTTTTGACGCAGAAGATGATGGTGGATGCCGACGACGCCCGTTTTGACGCCATCATGCAGGAAGTCGTCAAGGTCTGCAAACGCGTGGAGCCGGATTGCGTCATCAACCTCTAAGTGTGCGTCCCTTTTTCGCAACTCGGTCGGCGAAATCACTTCATTTTTGATGCAGGAGGGATTTCTATGAGCAAGAAACAGAAAAAGACCCTGGTTCGCATTATCCTCAGCGCGGTCCTTTTGGTGGCCGCGGCACTCATTCCGGTGGGCGGAATCGTGAAATTGGTTCTATTCCTCATCCCGTACGCTGTCATCGGCTGGGATGTGCTTTGGAAGGCCATCCGCAACATTGCGCATGGCCAGGTGTTCGATGAAAACTTCCTGATGGCGATCGCCACCGTGGGCGCCTTTGCCCTTGGGGAATACCCGGAGGGCGTTGCCGTAATGCTCTTCTATCAGGTGGGCGAGCTGTTCCAGAGCTATGCCGTGGGGCGTTCGCGCCAGTCGATCGCTGCTTTGATGGATATCCGCCCGGACTATGCCAACATTGAGCAGGATGGGAAGCTGGTCCAGGTGGACCCGGAGGATGTGGCGGTCGGCGATACGATCGTCATCAAGGCGGGCGAAAAGATCCCGCTGGACGGCGTGGTGTTGGAGGGCAGCTCCGCCGTGGATACGGCGGCGCTCACCGGCGAATCGCTGCCGCGCGATGTGGACCCCGGGGACGATGTGGTCAGCGGCTGCATCAATCAGAGCGGCCTGCTCAAGGTGCGCGTGACAAAGGTGTTCGGTGAATCCACAGTGGCGAAGATCCTCGACCTGGTGGAGAATTCGAGCAGCAAAAAGGCGCGCGCGGAGAACTTTATCACGCGCTTTGCGCGGTACTACACCCCGGTCGTCGTGATTGGGGCCGTGCTGTTGGCGGTGTTGCCGCCGCTGCTCTTCGGGGGCGATTGGAGCGATTGGCTGCAACGCGCATTGATCTTCCTGGTGATTTCTTGCCCGTGCGCGCTGGTCATCTCGGTGCCGCTCAGCTTTTTCGGCGGGATCGGCGGGGCCTCCAAGCAGGGCATCCTGGTCAAGGGCAGCAACTATTTGGAGGCGTTGGCCAAGACCGAGACGGTGGTGTTTGACAAGACCGGTACCCTGACAAAGGGGACCTTCCAGGTCACGGCCGTACACCCGGACCGCATCAGCAAAGGCGAGCTTTTGGAGCTTGCAGCGATGGCGGAGAGCTATTCCGAGCATCCGATTTCCCGTTCCTTGCGCGAGGCGTACCAGAAGCCAGTGGACGCCTCCCGCGTGACCGACGTGGAGGAGATTTCCGGCCACGGCGTGCGCGCGAAGGTCGATGGGCATGATGTATATGCCGGAAACGGCAAATGGATGGACCGGATTGGGGCGAGCTGGCGCAACTGCCACCGCACCGGCACGGTGGTGCATGTGGCGGTTGACGGCGAATATGCAGGCCATATTGTGATCTCGGACGCGGTCAAGCCGGATGCAGCTGCGGCCATTGAAGCGCTCAAGCGCGAGGGGGTCAAAAAGACCGTGATGCTCACCGGCGACGTCAAGGCGGTCGGCGAGGCTGTGGCAAGGGAGATCGGCATCGATGAGGTGCATGCGGAGCTCTTGCCGGGCGATAAGGTCGATCAGGTGGAACGCCTCCTGAAGAATACCAGCGGCAAGGGGAAGCTCGCCTTCGTGGGCGATGGCATCAACGATGCGCCGGTGCTTTCCCGCGCGGATATCGGCATCGCCATGGGCGGACTCGGTTCCGATGCGGCGATCGAGGCTGCGGACATTGTACTGATGGACGACAAGCCGTCCAAATTGGCAGTAGCGGTCCGGATTTCCCGCAAAACGCTGCGCATTGTGCGGCAGAACATCGTATTTGCGCTGGGCATTAAGCTGCTGTTTTTGGCCTTGGGCGCCTTCGGCATGGCCAACATGTGGGAGGCCGTGTTCGCAGACGTCGGCGTCTCCGTGCTGGCTATCCTGAACGCGTCGCGCGCTCTGCGCACCTCCGGGCAGGAGGTGCCGGAGCCGTCCGTCCCAGTGGCGCTCCAAGAAGGCAACGGATAAGAAATCCTCTTTTTAATAGGCAAAGACGCCGGTTTTCCGTTTGGGAGAATCCGGCGTCTTTGCTTTTAAAAGGGAACATGCCTGCAATGCGCCCATTTCGATATAGCGCCCGTGCAAGATTTATGTTATCATACGGTGGGAAGACAGCGCCAAAAGGCGAGAGGAACATGGAGGGAATTGTATGGATGACAAGATCCGCTATTGGTTTCAGGGATTCGAACAGGGTGTCGCCGCGTTGGGAACATCCCAACAGGAAGCGCTGTTTCACGAATGCGGGAAAAATTGCGTACAGCAGGGCACTTTGGAGTTTTATCAGTCGCTCTACCGGACGGCGGAAGGCAACCTCGACCGCTTTTTTGAGGCAGTCAACGACACCCCTGGCTTGCGGGGCGAGGTGATGGAACCGGATACGGTCTACCTCCTTGCCTTTGCGCAATGCTCTTGCCCGCTTGTTACAGAGGGATATGTGCGGTCGCCGCGGCTGTGCGAGTGCTCCAGGCAAAGCGTTCTATACGTTTTGCGGACGCTCTGGCCGGAAAAGCGCTTTGAAGTGACCCTGTGCGGCACGATTCTGCGCGGCGCAAAGGAGTGTGCCTGTAGGATTACTGTGCAATAAGTGCCCGCCGCCCTGCGGAGGGACGAACCTGTATTAAAGAAAAAGCAGCGGAGAATGGTTTTCGGCCTTTCTCCGCTGCTTTTGTTGTGTAAAGCCCCCGAAATGGAATCCCCAAAAAATACAACCGTCTGGGAACCATACCACTGTACAGGGCGGTTCTCATGCGCCCGCCAGACGGCATTTCCTGGAATTGCACCAGACGTTCCGCTGCGGTTTAAAAGCTTTGACCGCAAAGCCAGTCGATTGCCCGCAGGAAGCGCTCCGGAATCTCCCGGAAATGGCCGCCGGGATTCCACTCCAGGGTGCAGGAAACGCCATGGCCTTTCAAAAGCTGGTGGATTTCGCGGGTGCAATCCCCCACGCGGGCCATGCGCGGGTTCCGGGCCTTCTCCTCCGCCGTGCCAAGGGAGAGGTAGACCCGCCGGACGGCCGGGTTTAACGGATGTGACCGGAAGTATTCGGCCGCGCCGTCGTACCAGAGGGAGCCGGAGAGACAGCCGATCTGCCCAAACGCCCCGCACTGCGTGGCGCTCCAGAGGGCGTGCAAGCCGCCGAGCGAGTAGCCCACCAGCGTTGTACGGGCGGGGTCTGCTGTGACGGGCAGGGCCTTGCGCGCTTCCGGCAGGAGCGTTTTTGTCAAAAATTGCAGATAGGCCCCGCCCTCCCCGGAAAAGGCGGGCGCTTTTTGCGAGAGCGCAGGCGCTGGCCAAGGCGTATATTCCCGGTCGCGGTCCATGGGAGGGACGGCCAGGAACACGCAGTTTTGCTGTTTTATATGCGCGAAGATGGCTTCAAAGTCCGCGGCGGGCATGTCGCCATCGTTGGAGAGCATCAGGGAAAAGCCGCCCGGCGGGATTTCCCCTTCCGGTACGAACAGAGGGCAGTCGCGCCCTGCCAGTAAAATGCTTTTCATCGGTTTCCCTCCCGAAAAAATGAGGTATCCGGTTGGCTAGGGATGCCTACGCGGACACTGAGAATGGGACGTTCTTTTGCTTGCAAGCTTCCTCGAGCGTGGAACGGCTTTATTCCAGCTGAATCCCGAAGAGCTTTGTCGCGGCGTGCAGGCCCTCTTCGATCTCCTGCCGGGAATAGTTGTGTGCTTCCAAATAGGCGTCGTCAAACTGGTTCAAGCGGGAGTAAAAGGCCAGAGCCAGCTCCAGCATCGGTAAGCGCGCGGGGTCCAGCTCCTCATAGAGCCGGTTTTCCGCCTCGTTGATCTTGCCCTCGTCCAACATGCGGATCAATTCGATGTAGAGCTGGTCCGAATCCGAAAGCTTTTCCTTTTCCACGATTTCATAATCCGGCTTGTCCTTCCCAAACAGGAGACGCGCCAAAATCACGCCGATCATTTCAATCTGACGTAAAATCCAATCCTGCTGAAACATATTGCATCCCCTCTTTTCCATTTCATCATAGCATAATGCCCCCGGTGGGGCAAGATAGGATGAATGATTTGTATAAATAACAAATAATAATACGATTTGTATAACAAATGCCGGTATAAAACGATACCAACCTTCCAATGCTAACAGGAGATTTTAGGCAGAGGGAGGCAGGAAGATGGAAAAATTGCGCGGCCTGAAGAAATTTACCCCGGCGCTAATCGGCACGCTCTGCGGTATGCTGAACGGACTGTTTGGCGCGGGGGGAGGGATTGCCGCCGTGCCGCTGCTCAAGGCGTCGGGCATCCCGCTCAAGAAGGCGCACGCGACCTCCCTGGCGGTCATCCTGCCGGTTTCCATCGTCAGCGCGATCCTGTACCTGGCCAACGGGACCATCCGGTTTTCCGATGCATGGCCATATTTACCAGGCGGGCTCCTTGGTGCGATCCTGGGCGCGCTGCTAATGGAGAAGATCCCGGATAAGCTCCTGCGCAAGGCGTTCGGGGCCTTCATGATTTATGCAGCCGTGCGGCTGCTTCTGCGATGAGCGGGTGGCTGGTCGCGGGGATCGCAAGCCTGGTCGCGGGGTTTGTCAGCGCGCTTGGGCTGGGCGGCGGCGGGATCCTCGTGCTCTATCTGACCTTGTTCCTCGGGATGGAGCAGATGCAGGCGGGCGGCATCAACCTGATCTTTTTCTTGCCCCTTGCCGCGGTCTCGATCTACATCCACATGAAGCACCATCTGATCGACTACAAATTCGCCCTGAAATGCGCGCCGTTTGGCGTGGTGGGCGCGTTCTTGGGCGTATGGCTTGCAAATGCCCTGCATCCGGTATGGATCAGCAAGGGATTTGCCGTATTTGTGCTGATCCTGGGCATACGGGAACTGTTTTCCAAGGGAAAGAAGGAGGAAGACGGGCCGGACAAAAAATAACTGCCCCGTGCGGTTCGCACAGGGCAGCGTATGAATGGTTTTTAAGAGACGCTGGACAGGATCATGGTGACCAGCCAGGAAATGCCGTAGATCACCGGCTGATGCACCACGTAGATCACCAGCGCGTGGCGGCCCAGCCAGGAGAGGAAGGGCACGCGGGAGCGGTAGGCAAAAGCGGGGAAACGCCCCTCGACCGCGAGGCGGCCGATGCTTGTTCCGGCAAAAAAGACGAAAATCCACGGCAAAAGCGGGAAATAGTCTGCGGAGAAAAAGTTGGGGCTGTGGAAGCCCAGGGGCGCGAGCCAATCCGTGGCATAGAGCACATCGGGGAGCGGGATGCAGATGGGGCCGATGCCGAGCAGACGGCTGCCCACCTGCCGGGTACATAGGTAGAGAAGCGCGCAAAGGGTGGTGGGAATCCAGGTGAACGGGCGTTTCCTGCGCAAATGCGGCTGGATCAGCCCGAATAAAATCATGCAGATTGCGAGGAAATGCAGGATGCCAAATAGAATGCGCTCCGCCGGGACTACCAGCCACGTGACCAATGTGACCACCGCCGCAATCCCCGCCAGCTTCAGGCCGCGCAGCAGGTTGGAATGCGAGAGGTTGGAGGAGATGCCGGCGATCAAAATAAAGAGGCCGGCAAACCAGGGTTCTGCGGGCATGAAAAAGTTGAGCAGGGCTTTGCCAAACTCCAAATTAAATAGATAGGCGAGCGTATAGAAGGCATGATAGAATACCATGCAGAACACGGCAAAGCCGCGCAGCTCGTCCATCAGATGAATGCGCTTCGTTGCACGCTCCGTTTGTTCCATATTCGTCGCTCCTTTGTGAAAATGGGAAACGGAAGAACTTCCTTCCGAAGGGAATGTCTGCTATAATAAGACGGCAAACTCATCAGAATTATAACAGGAATAGGAGGCAAATACAATGGATAAGACTTTGACAAAGGAATATGTAGTGAAGCCGGAGATGCTGGCAACCGCCGTGGGAAGTGGCAGTGTGGAGGTTTTGGCTACGCCGATGGTAGCTGCATTTTTAGAGGGCGCCGCAGCAGAGCTGGCGCAGAAAGAGCTTCAGGAGGGCTGGACCACCGTGGGAAGCCAAATCACCATCGAGCACCTTTGCCCCACCGTGACGGGCGTGAAGGTGGAGGCGACCGCAACATTGACCGAAGTGGACGGGCGTATGTACCGCTTTACGCTGGAAGCCAGGGACAATGCGGGCGTGATTGCGCGCGGCACCCACGAGCGCGTCAGCGTGGAAAAGGAGCGCTTTTTCGCAAAGGCGCAGGCACGCAGCCAGTCCAACTAAACGGTGTTTTATGCACAGCGCGGAGATGTCCCATCCGGCGAATGAAAGAAATGGCGGCAGGAATCGATGGCGCTTTGCAAGATGTTTCTCACATGAAATACTTTTATTTCAACAAAAATCGATTTTTTGATGGACAAAATGAAACATCTGGTGTATAATATTGTCTAATGTGCTAAAAATGCCGAAAATGATTCGTCGGAACTGCGCAAAATAGATTTGCGTGCCGGCAATTAAGGAGAGTGTAATCATGAAAACATGGAAAAAGTGCCTGGCGGCTGTCCTGTCGCTGGTCATGATGGTAAGCGCTACCGCTTGTTCTGGGACGGACAAAAGCTGGGCGGTCAAGAGTGAGAACCTCACCGTTCCGATCGGCGCTTATATCTATAACCTGTACAGCGCTTATCAGCAGGCGTACTACATGGTAGAGGACGCCACCCAGCCTGTATTGGAGCAGACCGTGGAGGATCAGGATGCAGCTACCTGGATGAAGGATTTTGCCCTGCGCCAGACCAAGTCCATCCTTGTGATCGACGACATGATGCGGGATATGGGCCTCAGCCTCACCGAGGACGAGCTGCAGCAGGTTTCCGACCAGACCGACAGCTTCTGGGGATCGATCTCTACTGCTATGACCGAATATGGCGTGGCGAAGTCTTCGTTTAACTTGGCGTATGCCGACTATTACACCAAGTTTACCAAGGTGTTTGACGCAACCTACGGCCCTGGTGGGACGGAAGAAGTCTCCGACGAGGATGTAAAGGACTATTATCTGACCAATTATAAGGCGTTTTCGTATGTTATGGCGCCGATCATCGACATGACCACCGGTGCAAGCTTGAGCGACGACGAGCTTTCCCAGCTGGATACGGAATTTAAGGGGTATGCCTCCCAGATCAACGACGGTTCTATGACCATCCAGGATGCGGCCGACGCCTATAAGGCTTCTTCCGGCGACGACACGGTGCAGGTTTACACCGATGCGGCGGATTTCAGCGGCGAGACGGCTTCCTATCCGTTGGAGTTCGGCACGGAGTTGGACACGCTGGAAAACGGCAAGGCGAGCGTCATCGATGTGCAGGGGCTGTACAAGGTCCTGCTGGTGAAGGACGACATCAACGCGACAGCGGACGAGCGCATCAGCGACGAGACGAGCCGCACCAGCATCCTGCAAACCATGAAGCAGGAAGAATTCCAAGCAAAGATCGACGACGCAGCGGACAGCTATAATGCGACGGTCAACCAGAGTGCGATCGACTCCTACCAGCCGGATATGTTTGTACAGGAGACGTCCTCGGTTGCCGCGTCCACGGACGAGACCTCTTCGCAGGAGGGCACGGATGGCTCCGGCGAGGAAACCTCTTCGGAAGCCGCATAATTTCATCATAAGAATCGCGCCGGGGGCCATGCAAATGGTTCCCGGCGCGTGTTTTTTATAGAAGATTGTCTGTCTGTTCATAGCGAAGAAGTTGTTTCTTTCGTTCGCGTTCGATTATTTCCTGAGGAATGGAAACGAAAATACAGCTTGCACAGCTTCCAGATTCGTCCACACGGACGAAGTCAAGGCAGCATGTATGATTTTGCCAGTAAACACAGAGGTGATTCTCACAAAAGTTCATTTCCAATATCCCCTTGCTCCTTAGATTCCCTCTCGATATTACAAAAAATGTTATCAGTTGTCAAGTATAAACATCTTTGTGATAATGCAATATCTTTAGGTAAAGAGTATTGTATTGATATGGGAGGGGGCGGCTGTATGATAGGGGAAAAAATAAGAGAGTTGCGAGAGAGGAATAAACTAACGCAAAATGATTTGGCAAGATTGTTGAATATTACGCGAAGCAGTGTAAACGCCTGGGAAAGTGGCTTTTCTGTCCCGTCCACACAGTATGTTGTAGAACTCGCACGGATCTGGAAAGTGAGTACAGATTATTTATTAGGATTAAACGATACAGCCACTATTTCTGTTACAGGATTGGATACGATCGAGGTAGGGCTTCTGGTGGAAACGGCAAATAAATTTCGGGAAAACCGAGAAAAAGAGATGTAAGAGGTTCAATAGGAGCTTGGCCATGTGCCGAATTTCAAGTGCTTATAAATCTCTAATAAAAATATTCAAAACAAACCAAGCCGGTCCAAGGCAATATGCCTACGGACCGGCTTGGTTCCTTTTATAGGTCTGTTTTCTTCCTGGATTCAGACAATCGTCCCACCGCCGACGACCAGGTCCCCGTCGTAGAAGACGACAGCCTGCCCCGGCGTAATGGAACGCTGCGCCTCTGCGAAGTCCACCCGCACGCGGCCGTGTTCCACCGGGGTTAAGACTGCCTCGGCGGGGCGCGCCTGGTAGCGGACCTTTGCGTGTACCTGTAAGGGCTTGTCCAATGTATCAAAGGGGATGAAGTTCAGGTCGTCCGCCAGCAGGGACGACGCATATTGGCTGCCCTCTTCCCCAAGGGTGACGCGGTTCAAGACAGCGTCGATTTTTGTCACATACATGGGCCTGCCGAAGGAGACGCCCAGCCCCTTGCGCTGGCCGATGGTGTAGTGCGTGATTCCCCGGTGGCGGCCCAAAACATGGCCTTCCGCATCCACAAAATCGCCCTCCGAGGCTTTTTTCCCCGTATAGCGCTCCAAAAAACCGGCGTAGTCGTTGTCCTCAACAAAGCAGATTTCCTGGCTGTCCGGCTTGTGCGCCACGCGGAGCCCGGCTTCCTCCGCCATGCGGCGGGCCTCCGGTTTGGTGTATGCGCCCAGGGGCATCAGCGTATGCGCGAGCTGGTCCTGTGTCAGGGAATAGAGCACATAGCTCTGGTCCTTGCTGGCCGGGGCCTTTTTCAGCAGCCAGCGCCCGGCGCTGTTTTGCTCGATCACCGCGTAGTGCCCGGTGGCGATGTAATCATACCCCAGCAGCCGCGCCTTTTGCAGCATCGCGTCGAATTTCAAGTGCCGGTTGCATGCAATGCAGGGATTCGGCGTGCGGCCCGCCGCGTACTGCCCGGCAAAATATTGGATGACGTCGCGCTCGAATTGCTCGGTGAAATTCAAGACCAAATGCTCGATGCCCAATTGGTAACACACCCGGCGCGCGTCGTCGATGTCGTCCAGGGAACAGCAGCCGCCGGAGGCGCTCTGCTGCATGTAGGCGTCCGGCCGCAGGCGCATGGTCATGCCCGTCACGTCGTAGCCGGCTTTTAACAGCAAAAGAGCGGCGACCGAACTGTCCACGCCGCCGCTCATGCCCAAAAGAACTTTCTTCTTGCTCATTATTCCGCGTCGTCCTCCGCCGCTTCGCCAAAGATGTCCGGCTTGCCTGCGGTTACGTCGGATGCAGGGGCGGGCGCATCCTCCAACTCTGCGTGCTTTTCGGCCTCCTGGCGTTCCTCTTCCGCTGCGGCCGCATCGTGCGCCTCATTGACAAAGGGCGCCGCTGGAATATCGTCGTCGGCTTCATCCGCATGGCCGGCGCAGTGGGCGAGCTCTTCCCGCTGCGCCGCATCCAGGTCTTCATAATACGGGCATACGTCGCAATCGTCGTTGCAGCCCGCGCACTGGTCTTCCTCTTCCACCGGGGAGGCGATCTCGTCCAATTTGTTGAACGCCTTGCGCATACGCGCTTCGCTTTCCTCTACAGCCTTGCAGAGCTGCTCCGCCTGTGCGTCCTCCGGATTGCGCAGGTGCTCCATATAATATTTTCCAAGCGCAACATAGGCGCGCGCGGTGTTTTCCCGCTCGTTTTTGATGACGATCCGGAGCCGGTTGATCATGGCGGCTTTGCGGTTTTTCTCTACGACATAGTCGACGGCTTTTGTTACTTCATTGCCAATTACACTGAAAATACCCATCGTTTTCCCTCCGGTCCCGCTGATGCGGCGATATTTGGCATGACGCCTTTTCTGATGCGCTCCAAGCGCTCTTTTTGAATTAACCTTATTATACCGCAAAATAGGCAAAAAGAACAGTGAAAAATTTGTATCCGGTTGGACGGAATTTTCCTTTCCGGGCTTGAAACGTTGTACCTTGCAAGGGATTGTGTTATACTAATTTTTAAACGACATTCTTTCCAAAAGGCTGGATACAGCCCGGGATGATTTGAGAAACTAGGGAGTGAACGATGCATGTCAACCGAGATCAGCCGGCCGGTGAGCTGCCCGCGGTGCGGGGAGGCGGTGGAAACACGGATGTGGCCGGGCATCAACGCCGAGGTGAACCCAAACCTGCGGGAACAGGTGCTTCAGGAGACCCTGTTTAATTGGACGTGCCCCGCCTGCGGCTATGTCGCACAGATGGCTTATCCCTGCCTGTACCACGACAAGGGGCGTAAATTGATGGTCTATCTGGTTCCAAACGGAGGGAAAGAGGAACTGGATGCGGTCGATGTGGACCGCGCATTCCCGCAGATCGGTTACGTGCAAAAGCGCGTGGTTTCCTCCCTGGCGGAGCTCAAGGAGAAGATTTTGATCTTTGAAGCCGGCCTGGATGACCGCGCGGTCGAGCTGGTGAAATGGGCCCTTTCTGCTGTGGTGGAGAAAAAGGATGGAAAAAAGCCACGGGAAGGGTATTTTTCCTTTGCGGAGGAGGAAAAGAACCGCATCGGGTTTGTGTTCTTTTTCCAGGGGAGCGCGGAGCCAGTGCTGAAAACCACCCGGATGGACGCTTACCGCCGTTCGCTGGAGATTGTGGAAGAGGTCCACCCGGAGCAGAAGGGCTTTGCGCCGGTGGACCCGGTGCTCGCGCAGAAGCTTCTCGACGCATATAAAGAAGAGGATTGAAATTCCGGCGCCGGATGCACGGCGCTTTTGAATAAGTGAGGTGCCAACCATGTGTGGAATCTGTGGTTTTACGGGCGAAGTGCTCGACCGCGACGAGGTAATCAAGCGGATGACGGACGTCATCACCCACCGCGGCCCGGACAGCTCCGGCGTATTTGCCGGGGACGGCGTGACAATGGGGTTCCGCCGCCTGTCCATCATCGACGTGGGGAACACGGGCGACCAGCCCATCTATAATGAGGACCGCACCCTTGTGCTGACCTTCAACGGGGAGATCTACAATTATCAGGACCTGCGCAAGGAATTGCTGGAAAAGGGCCATAAATTTTATACCAATACGGATTCTGAGGTGTTGGTGCACGGCTTTGAGGAGTGGAAAGAGGGCCTTTTGAACCGCCTGCGCGGGATGTTTGGCTTTGCCATCTGGAACACGGTGGACAACAGCCTTTTCCTGGCGCGCGACTATTTCGGCATTAAACCGCTCCACTATACACAGGTGGGCGATTCGTTCGTCTATGGGTCCGAGATCAAGAGCATTTTGGAATTCCCGGGCTTCCAGAAGAAGTTCAACCGCCATGCGCTGGACAACTACATTTCGTTTGAATACGCCCCGCCCCCGGAGACCTTCTTTGAAAACGTGTTCTGCCTGATGCCTGCCCATTACCTCTGGTATAAGGACGGCAAGGTCACGACCACGCGCTATTGGGAGCCGAAATTTGACGCGGACGAAAGCATGACCGAGGAACAGGCCGTGGACGCGATCGAGAAGGTGTTTGAGGAATCCGTCGCGGCGCACAAGATCAGCGATGTGGAGGTCGGCTGTTTCCTGTCCAGCGGCGTGGATTCCAGCTATGTGTCCACCTATTTTAAGGGGCAAAAGACCTTTACCGTCGGGTTTGACTACGGGGAAAAGTACAACGAGATCGACTGGGCCAAGGGGTTGAGCAAAGAGGTCGGCTTGGAGCACCATTACAAAGTGATCTCCACGGAGGAATATTGGGACAGCATCCGCAAGGTGCAGTACCATATGGACCAGCCCCTCGCGGACGCCTCCTGCATTGCGCTGTATTTTGTGTCTAAAATCGCGAGCGAGTATGTCAAGGTGGTCCTTTCCGGCGAGGGCGCGGACGAGCTCTTCGGCGGCTACAATATCTACCACGAGCCGGACGACCTGGCGGGCTATAAAAAGCTGCCGCTGTTCCTGCGCAAGGCGTTTGCGGCGATCGCCAAGGCGCTGCCGTTCCGCTTCCGCGGCAAGAGTTTCCTGATCCGCGGCGCACAGCCGATCGAGGAAAGCTTCATCGGCAATTGCAGCATGTTCACCATGGAAGAGAAGCGCAAGCTGCTGCGGGAGGGGATGCCCTGCACCCGCCCGCAGGAACTGACGCGCCCCTTCTACGACCGCGTCCAGGGCAAGGACGACGTGACCAAGATGCAGTATCTGGACATCAACGTCTGGCTGGCCGGGGACATCCTGCTCAAGGCCGACCGCATGAGCATGGCCAACTCGTTGGAGCTGCGCGTGCCGTTCTTGGACAAAGAGGTGTTCAAAGTAGCCTCCCGGCTGCCGCGCCGCCTGCGCGTCAACCCGGAAAACACCAAGTATGCGATGCGCAAAGCGGCCATGCGCCATCTGCCGCCCGCCACGGCCCAGAAGAAGAAGCTGGGCTTCCCGGTGCCCACGCGCGTGTGGCTGCGGGAGCAGAAGTATTACGACATTGTCAAGGCGGCATTTACCGGCGAGACGGCAAAGCAGTTCTTCCATACGGATGCGCTGGTCAAGCTCCTGGACGAGCATTTCCAGGGCAAGTGCGACAACAACCGCAAGATCTGGACGATCTACGTGTTCCTGATCTGGTATGACATTTATTTCAGCGACCCCGACAAGGTGAAGCTCTGATCGAGAAAAAACAAGCCGCCGTGCAGGACAAGCTCCTGTACGGCGGCAATTTGTTTGGCTTTATCTGTGTGTTTCCGGCGGGTACATAAGATGGGCAATCCTGGGAGCAGGCCGGAAACAGTTTTGCTTCTTCGGATTTCGTTCAATGGCGCTGCTGTCGAATGGCAGCTGGCGCCGCTTCCCCGCGCGCAGCAGGGGCAACCGCATCTGTTGGGCTATGTGGACGCTTCAATGAAGCGTAAGTGTCAATACAGGACCACCGTGCCGCCCTCCACCGCGCAGGCGCATTCATAGCTCTGCTGCTCCCCGGTGAGGCAGTCGAAGATGGAATGGAATTCAAAGGAATCCTTCTCGTCGGCGAGGATGTATCTGGCGATGATGAAGCGGTCCTCCACGCAGGTGATGAAGTCGCCCAGCTCCTTGCTGTACCGCGCGTGGAGGCTGGAATTCAGCACGCCCACGGCCTCCAAATAATCGCCGCGGTCCACGATTTTGTAGGCGCGGCCGTCCTCCGTGTCGATGCAGAAATACCCCTCCTGCTCGTCCGGGCGGAGGTTGAGCTGCGCCACGATCTGCCGCTTCCCGGTACGCTTATCGACGGCGCAGAGGCGCTGGTCGTTGGAGGGGAAATGTTTCGCACGGAAATAGATGGATTCCGCATTCATACCCGCGTAGCGGACCAGCCCAGCCGTGCCTGCGCTCAGGATCAATTCCAGCGGGACGCGCTTTTCGCCTGCCTTGGCGGAGACGATAAAATCAAACAGCGGGCACAGCCAGACGTTGTCGTTGACATGGTCGCCGAGCCAGCGCCGGTTGCGGTAGCAGTTCCATTTTTCGGTCTCATCGCCGTGCGGCTGAAGCACCAGAAGCTGTTGGTCGCCGTCCAGGTTGTATGTAACGAGGTCGCGGGCAGCGGCGTTGCAGATGCGCGGGTCCCGCAGGTAATAATAGGCTTCTTCTTCCAGATCGAACAGCAGGGCCACGCGCGCAAACCCGGTCAGGCGGCGGTATTCCGAAAAGAGCTCCGCGTGTGTATCGTCCTCCTCTGTAAAGAGGATGATGCGGCTCTCGTCCAGCGCGGCGCATTCGGAAAAATTCCCCACCAGGCTCAGCACCACCGCGTGGCGCTCTTCGCCGGTGATCTTATCGATGGACAGCAGCTCCACATGGCTGCTGCCGTCCTCCAGGAGCAGCAGGATCACATCGGAAAAACTGAAAAAATGCGGCACAAAGGCGGGCCTGTCCAGGATATAGTTGGCCAGGATGCGCTCCCGCCTGGTGATCCGGTTGTATTCCAAAAGGAAAAGGCTGTTGTGGCCCTCCTCGTTTTTTTCTTCGGCATAGTAGATCCGGTTGTCGCTGATTTCGATGAGCTGATCGTTGCAATTGGCAAAGATGTTGCGCAGGTCCACGACCTTCATTCCCACACCCCCTGTGGCGCGTTTTCCGACGGGTTTTGCCGTTTTCCAACCATCCGTGGAAATATTTACAAGTCTTTTCTGTTATTATAGCATACCGAACCGGAGAATAAAACAGAAAAAGACAGATGGATTTGGATAGAAAAATCCATACAAGATTCGGAGCGGGATTCGTCTCCAAGGGGGAGGAAGGGATGGCCACGCACGGGGATTTCCGGCGCTTTTTTGGAAAGCGGCCTGATGGCAAAAAGGGCCGTTCCTTGACAGATCATCTGGAAGCAGATATGATAAATAGAAATGAATAAGGGGTGCTGGGTGTTCCCGGCTGAGAGAACGCGAATCGACGCGTTTCAACCGTACCTGATCTGGATAATGCCAGCGTAGGAAGATTATGGTTTGTGCCCCGCGGCTGTCCGCGGGGTATTTTTGTGCGTTTCGATTCCAGCAGACCTGCGCTCAGGGGCGGACACAGGCCGGCGGGATCGCCCGCACACAGGAGGGAATGTTTATGAAAAAGAACAACACAACGGTGATCTTGGTGGAGAGCGCGCTGATGATCGCCCTTTCGGTCGTGCTCGATTTCTTCAAGCTCTGGCAGATGCCGTTTGGCGGCACCGTCACCTGTGGGATGGTCCCGCTGGTGCTGCTTTCGTTCCATCAGGGCCCGAAATGGGGGATTGGCGCGGCGTTCACCCACAGCCTGTTGCAGATGCTCATGCGGTTTGACGCGCCGCCCGCCAAGACATTCGGTGCATTTGCCGTGGTGATTTTGTTGGATTATGTGATTGCCTTCACCATCGTTGGAGCGGCATCGGTCTTTGGGAAGCCGTTCCGGAACCGCAGCGTCAGCGTGGCGGTGGGAACCTGTGCGGTATGCCTGATCCGCCTGCTGTGCAGCTTCCTCTCCGGCGTGACCGTATGGACGGAGTATACGCCCGAAGGCTGGGCGGTCTGGCAGTATTCACTGACCTACAATGCGCTCTATATGATCCCGCAGACGATCCTGACGGTGGTCCTTGCGGTGGTGCTCATGGCGGTGATCGACCGCTATGAGGGGCGGAAGGCAAAGACCATTTGATTGTATCGGTGGGTCCCCCTTCACGGAATTTGGAGATGTTCCATGAAGAGGGTCCTTTTTTGTTCCAATGAATCGTTCAAAAAGGGTGGACTTTATACGCCAAAGATGATAAAATAATAAAACATTCCATACTTTTGCATGACATTGGAGGAAAGAATCTTATGAATATGACGAAAACATTCAAAAAGGTAGGCGTCCTTGCGATCGTTCTTCTGATGATTGCCGCGCTGGTCGGCTGCGGCGGGAACCAGGAGGAGAAACAATGGGAAGAGGACGTCACAGCGATCATGAATGACATCACGCTGTCCCAGACCGATTTTAATACGGCGTTGGCGGGCATCCAGCCGGGGGACGCTGACTCCCAGACGGCGATGCTCAATGCGATTGACACCCTGGAAGAGGATTTCAACGCGCTGAAGGCCGTGGAAGCGCCGGAGAAGTACCAGGCGGTGCAGGAAGAATTCAACACAGCCGTGGATAAAGCTTTGGAAGGCACAGCGGCATTCCGTGAGATGGCAAACAACCTCGGCGACGGCGGGGATCTGACGATTGTCAGCGATAAGCTCTCCGAAGGCCAGACGAAGTACGAGGAGTTCCTGGAGCTTTGGCAGACAGCGGTCAACAATCTTGCGGAGATTGCAGGCTAAATTTGAACAGATACAAATACGAAGGGGCTGTTGCAGATGATTCTGCAACAGTCCCTTCTTTATGCTTGGAAAAAGCAATTTTATACCATGTAACAAAAATCCCGGCGCAGGATGTAGGGAATATCCTGGCCGGGATCTGCCGCCAGTGACGGTTTGTCTTACAATTTACTTTTACCAAAGACCAAAAAATGAGTTAAAAAGACCCACTTCCCAGATAGAACGGATAATTGAAAAAATATGTGGGATCGTTTCAATGGCAATGAGAATCAATAGTAATACCGATGTGGAAATGTTTGGCCACCAAGTGTGATTATGCATAATATTCTGTAGCAGGAACTCCTTCAAAATTATATTCGAATTCATTGATTATAAAACCTTGAAGAAACTCCAGAAAACTTGATGGAAGGGATGAAACTCCAATTGACAATACTTTAGTAGAACAGCCAAATGCACTCGAAACGGTTGCAAAGTTTTGGTTCGAGTATCTGTTAAAATCATATGCAATGTAAAGCTTTCGATTCGTATGGCCTAGCATATTTGGAAGGTCGACAGAAATTGCTCGATAATTTGCTTTTTCCATATGAGAGTAATTCTGTTTGTAGTTTCTTCCTAGATATGTATATGAATAGTAGCCGTAATTGCCAGAATCTAATATCTCTCCATCACTAATACTAGCAGCCAATATTGCAGTTGATGTACTACTAGGATTAGGGATAAAAGAATCTTCCAATTCCAACAAAACTGATGCAGTTTCGGTCATGCCAGCTTTATGCACCAAAGCTGTAGTTAATATACCAATTCCTGCTTCCTCATAGGGACGTGTAACACGAGGAGAAATGGAAGTTCCAGAAATTACTTGTTCATATTTCTCTTTTGTAACACTGATTACTTCTTCTTCTTTTGTTTGATTATTTTTTCTCAAAACAAAATAAGATTTTTCAGTTATTACATTTTCGGCCCCATAAAGATTACTTTCCATAGCTTCAAGAAGTTGTGATGAAAAATGGGAAAGTTCTTCTTCTGATTTGCCATAAACAGATGCAACAGACAAATTATCTGATTGATTGATATTATCAAAAGCAAAAGCTGGGAGTGATAGAGTGCAGGAAAGGATAACACCAATAAGGATCAAAGCAATAAACTTTTTCATTTTTATTCTCCTTTATTCAAAATTATTCATAAATTCTCTCTATATTTCCGATTCATTTCCATTGGACTAATCACACCTCTCGAAAATCTTTAACAGATTTCTCCTATTGCAATAATAACGTTTTATTAAAAACATGTCAATAAAAATGGTAGATTTGCAAATTAGAAATAGTTGTGTGTAATTTGGAGGATTTAACGAGACGATTTTATTGATTATAAATCAAACAATATTTTAAATGGGAAATAAAACTCCCGGAACAGGCGCACATCCGACGCCCTGCTCCGGGAGCTGCCATTTCTAAAAAGATTTATTTCTTCACGCTTTTCCGCGCGTCCTCCATTAGGTTCAGCGGGAAATCCAAGGCGGAAACTTTTTTAGTCGACAGTTGATGCACTTATTTGGGAAAATATTTAGAACTTTTATCTCCTGCTTACTATGTAAGCTCCATATGTAAGCCAAGGGCCTGTCATGTCAACCAAAAATAGGAACCGATTACCAAACAGAGACAGATCAAAGAAAATCCCGTAAATAATAAGAGTTTCCATTTGTTTATGGCCGTTCGCTCTTCCCGCCATAACAGGAGATACTGAAGGATCCCAGTTACACAAATAATTCCAGTGGCAACAAGGCCAAAAGTAAGACGGATCGGACGGGGAAAATTAAAACAAATTGAAATTAATAGAAGAGCAGAGGCGAAGTATCTTAAAATATTACCAATCATTGCCAAAGACAAAATGAAAGAAATAAGCTTTTTCATTTTTATTCTTCTTTACTCAAAATTATTAGTAAATTTTCTTTATATTTTCTGTACATTTCCATTGGACTAATCACACCTCTCAAAAATCTTTAACAGATTTCTTCTATTGTAATAATAACATTTTATTAAAAATATGTCAATAAAAATGGTAGATTTGCAAATTAGAAATAGTTGTGTGTAATTTAGAGGATTTGACGAGATGATTTTATGGATTATCAATCAAATAATAGTTTAAATGAGAAAGAAAACTCCCGGAACAGGCGCACATCCGACACCCTGCTCCGGGAGTTACAATTTCTATAAAGATTTATTTCTTTACGCTTTTCCGCGTGTCCTCCATCAAGTTCAGCGTTTCGCCCAGCACGTCCAGTGGGGTCATCGGGGGGAGGATCTTCACGCTGATGTACGGTTTCCCGCTTGCGTTGAGCGTCACGCGCTTTTTGAGGGTGGAGGTCAGCGCCGCCATCTGCGCCATGTCCGCTGGGTTCTTCAGGCTGAAGCCCGGCTTATACAGCAGCAGGCAGTCGTCGCGCTGTTTGACCTCGCTGATGCCCAGGCCGGAGGCCAGGTTGCGCAGCAGCGCGACTTCGATCAGCCCGTTGACGCTCTCCGGCGGCTCGCCGAAGCGGTCGATCAGTTCGTCGGTCACGTCCAGCGCGTCCTCGCGGGTACGGATGTCTGCAATGCGGCGGTAAATTTCCAGACGCTGGCTGAGGTTCTCGATGTATTTGTCCGGGATGTGCGCCTGAATCTGCATATCCACCAGGCATTCCTGGCCGTATTCCTGCACCTCTTCGCCCTTCTCGCGGCGGATCGCCTCGCTGAGCAGGCGCAGGTACATGTCGTAGCCCACGGTCTCCATATGGCCGTGCTGTTCGCCGCCCAGGATGTTCCCCGCGCCTCGGATCTCGAGGTCGCGCATCGCAATCTTAAACCCGGACCCGAATTCGGTGAATTCCCGGATTGCGGACAGCCGCTTCTGGGAGATCTCGGAGAGCACCTTGTTCGGCGTGAACGTCAAATAGGCATAGGCGCGCCGTGCGGAACGGCCCACGCGCCCGCGGAGCTGGTGCAGCTGCGAGAGGCCCATGCGGTCCGCGTTCTCGATGATGAGCGTGTTGGCGTTCGGCACGTCCACACCGGTTTCGATGATGGTGGTGCATACCAGCACATCGATTTCGTGCTCCAGGAGCTTCCGCCAGACCTCGGAGAGCTCGTGCTCCGCCATCTTGCCGTGGCCGAACCCGACGCGCGCCTCCGGAATCTGCGCCTGGATGCGCGCAGCGGTGCGCTCGATGGACGCCACGTCGTTGTGCAGGTAGTAGACCTGGCCGCCGCGCCGCAGTTCCCGGCGGATGGCCTCGTTGATGACTGCGTTATCGTGTTCCAGCACATAGGTCTGCACCGGATGGCGGTCGTGGGGAGCCTCCTCGATCACGCTCATGTCGCGGATGCCGGACAACGCCATATTTAAGGTGCGGGGGATGGGCGTTGCGGACAGGGTCAATACGTCCACATTGTTGCAGAGGGACTTCAGTTTTTCCTTCTGCGCCACACCGAACCGCTGCTCCTCGTCGATGATGACCAGGCCGAGGTCCTTGAATTTCACGTCTTTGCTGACCAGGCGGTGGGTGCCCACGATCATGTCGATTTCCCCGCGCTTGAGCTTGCGGATAATTTCTTCCTGTTGCTTCGGCGTGCGGAAGCGGGAGAGCAGTTCCACGCGGACCGGGAAGCCCTCCATCCGGCGCGTCACCGTCTGGTAGTGCTGCCAGGCCAGGATCGTGGTGGGCACCAGCAGCGCGCACTGCTTGGAGTCGCACACGCATTTGAAGGCGGCGCGCAGGGCGACTTCCGTCTTGCCGAAGCCCACGTCGCCGCAGAGCAGCCTGTCCATGGGCGCTTCCCGTTCCATATCGTTTTTGATCTCATCGATGCAGCGGAGCTGGTCCTCCGTCTCGTCGAATTCGAAATGCGATTCAAAGTCGCGCTGCCATTCATTGTCCTCGGAAAAAGCGTGCCCCTTGGCCTGCATCCGGTCGGCATAGAGCTTGATGAGCTCCTTCGCCATGTCCTTCACGGCGGTGCGCACGCGGGCCTTGGTCTTTTGCCACTCGGTGCCGCCCAGCCGGTTCAGCTTGATGTTGGCGTCTTCGCGCGGCCCGATGTATTTGGAGACCATGTCCAGCTGAGTGACCGGGACATAGAGCGTATCGCCCTTGGCGTATTTGAGCTTGATGTAATCCTTGACAACCCCGTGCATGTCGATTTTGTGGATTCCCTCGAACACGCCGATGCCGTGCGAAGCGTGTACAATATAGTCGCCCGGCTGCAATTCCGCGATGCTGTAGATCTCCTGGCTATTTTTGGCGCGCTTGGGCTTGCGCTGCTTGGTGGTGAGCAGGCGGCCGTGGGTGATCAAGCCGAAAAAGGCGCCGGGAATTTCCATGCCGGCGGAGAGCGCGCCGGCGGTCACGACGACCGTGCCGCGCTGGATGGTCTGCGGGTTTTCCAGGTAGTCCGCAGGCAGGCCGGCGGCTTGCAGGTCCGCCGCAACGGTGCGCGCGCTCCGTTCGTTTCCGGCCAATACCACGCAGGACCACTTGTTGTGGAGCATGTTCCGCAGGTCCTCTTCCAGGAGCTGCGTGCTGCCGCCCCACACAGAGAGCTGGCGCGCGGTCACGCCGATGAGCGTGCGGATGGGCGTGTCGTAACTGCCGCGCGCAAAGGTATCCAGATAGACCGTATCGTGCGAAAATTGCCCCACCGCGTAGGTCCAATCGGCGCTGTAGGTGTCCAGCCCACGGCAGAGGACGCCCTCCTCCAAATAATCCTTGAGGTCCTCGCCCCATTGGAAGGCAGTGCTGCGGGCGCGGTCCTTGACCTTGGTCCCCTCGCTGACAAACAGGAGCATGTCGTCCGTCCGGTAGTCGAACAGCGTGGCGATGCGCCCATACAGCAGGGGGAAGAATTTGTCCGCACAGCCCAGATGGACGCCCTGTTCCAGCTTTTCCGCCTGTGCACGCAAAATCTCCTTGGCCTTGGGCGCAGCCTTTCCGCGCAGCGAGGAGGCCAGTTTTTCGATCTTTTTGGCGAGCACCTGCGGGTCGTCGACCAACGCCTCCACGGCGGGCGCAAGGGTCAGCTTCTCGATGGATTCCGTGCGGCGCTGCGTCTCCAAGTCAAACAGGGAGAGTGTGTCGATCTCGTCGCCCCAGTATTCCAGGCGCACGGGATTGGCGGCGTCCGGCGTGAAGATGTCCAGGATGCCGCCGCGCTGGGAGAATTGCCCGGTGCCGTCGATCTGCGCGGCGCGCTCATAGCCGCAGGCGACCAGGGCGGAGACCACCTCTTCCATGGGGATGCTCTGCCCGGCGGAGATCGTGATGGTGCGCTTGCGCAGCTCCTCCGGCGGGATCGTATATTGCAGGGCCGCGTCCAGGCAGGCGATCACCGCGTCGCACTCGCCGTTCAGGATGCGCGCTAGGGCCTGTAGGCGCTGATGTTCGTATTCATGGGAAGCGCCCTCCGCGTCGCGGAAGGTGAAATCACGCATGGGGACAACCAGCGGGTGCATCCCCATGGCGGAGAGGTCGTCGCAAAGGCGCTGCCCTTCGCTCTCGTCCCCGGCAAGGATGAACGCCTTGCGATGCTGGTTGGCGCAGAGCGTGTAGATAAAGGCCGCCTTGTGCACGCCGGATAAGCCGTTGACCGCGGCGGGAAGCTGCCCGGTTTGGACGGCATTGTCCAATGTTTGAAATTCTTTTAAGCGGTTTAAGGTGTTGCAAAGAAATTTCATATCGACTCCATACTGTGCGCAATGCAAATGCATTACGTTCTGTTAATTAGAAACAAAAAACTACAAATAGGAAATATTTGATAACGCGATGAAGGCCAAAAAGCGGATGAACGGTGGGGAGGCGTTGCTTGAAAGCCTATCAAAGACAGCCAGCAACACGCGGAAGCATCTGTTATAAAATATACTATATGTATCAATTTACACAAACAATCCAAATTGTATACGAAGATAGGGGCAGGGAACCGGCGCAACTCAAGCCCCGTTGAAGCGGTTCATCGCCTCCGTACTGTTGCCGTTGACCATGAGGGCCACGGCCTCGGCCGCATGGTCGAATACATCGGAGAGCTGCTTCTGTTCCTGCTCCGTAAAGCGGCTCAGCACCCAATCCGCCAGATCCCACCCGGGGTTGGGTTTTGCGCCAATCCCGAGCTTTATCCGGGGAAAGGTATCTTTTCCGCTCAAATATATGATATTTTTCATGCCGTTATGCCCGCCGTCGCTGCCCTTCATGCGGATGCGCATCCGGCCCACCGGCAGGGAGATGTCGTCGAACAGGACGATCACCTTCTCCGCGGGGAGCTTATAAAACTGCATGGCCTCCTGCACGCTCTGCCCGGAGAGGTTCATAAAGGTGGAGGGCTTGAGCAGCAGGACGCTTTTCCCGCCGACCTCCGCGCGCGCGCAGAGCCCCTTGAATTTGAGGCGGTCGATCTGGACGCCGGCCTTTTCTGCAATCCGGTCGATGGCCATAAAGCCCGTGTTGTGCCGGGTGCCGTCGTATTTGCTGCCCGGGTTGCCCAGGCCGACGACCAGATATTCCACCGGCCCGGTGACCGGCGCGGGCCGTCTGAAGAACTTCTGAAACATAAAAACTCCCTTTCTATTGCCGGGCGGCACGTTTTTACGGGGCGCCCGGCGTTGGAATGCCCTGTGAACCGATGCGGCCGCCCCTGGGGGCGCGCCCGGACCGGCCGGGCGCTTTGCCGCACGAAAACGGGCGGATGGAACGGAAAGCGTGGCCCATCCGCCCGTTTGGTATATGATTTCTGCGCGAAAACCGGCGAATCCCTGCGGAACCCGTCGGTTTTGCCGGACAGAAGAAGCAGGCGGGATAGCTGCGCTACCCCGCCCGTGTGTACAAAATCAAAGGAAAACAGTCAGAGAGACCGCGCCCGGTTATACAAACATCGGGCTGACCGGCTTGTCCTCATAGATGCGCTCGATGGCTTCCGCGAAGAGCGGGGCCACGGGCAGGACTGTGAATTTCGGAAGCATCTTTTCTTCCGGCAGCGGGATGGTATCCAGGAGCACCAGCTCCTTGATCGCGCTGTCGCGGATGCGGTCGATCGCCGGGCCGGAGAGGACCGCATGCGTGGCGCAGGCGGTGACGTCCTTCGCGCCCTTTTCCATGATGGCCGCCGCAGCGTTGCACAGGGTGCCTGCGGTGTCGATCATGTCGTCGACCAGGATGACCTTTTTGCCCTCAACGCTGCCGATGATGTTCATAACCTCGCAGACGTTGGCCTTCTGGCGGCGCTTGTCCACGATCGCCAGGCTGCATCCGATGCGGGCCGCGAAATTGCGCGCACGTGTGACGGAGCCCAGGTCGGGAGAAACGACAACGTATTCGTCGCTGTTTTCGCCCACGCGCTCCTTCATGAACGAGGAGAGCAGCGGCGCGCCCAGCAGATGGTCAACCGGGATGTTGAAGAAGCCCTGAATCTGCGCTGCGTGTAGGTCCATGGTCAGCAGGCGGTCGGCGCCCGCCGTGGTGAGCAGGTCTGCAACGAGCTTTGCAGAGATCGGGTCGCGGGCCTTGGCTTTGCGGTCCTGACGGGCATAGCCAAAGTAGGGCATAACAGCCGTGATGCGGGCGGCGGACGCGCGCTTCATGGCGTCGATCATAATCAGTAGTTCCATGAGATTGTTGTTGACCGGTTCGCAGGTGGACTGCACAATAAAGCAATCGGAGCCGCGCACGGATTCAAAGAGCGAAACCGAGATTTCCCCGTCGCTGAACGTGCCGACCTCGCTCTTGCCCATGGACAATCCCAGGCACTCCGAAATCTGCTTTGCCATGCGCTGGTTTGCGCTTGCGGCAAAAATCTTGATGTCCTTGCCATGAAAATTCATTTTTGCTTCCCCCTATATTTTGTGTGACTCTTTCCCTCTTGGAATGCCCCGGCATCAAGGCGTCCCAATCACCGTAAAAGGCGCAACGGCCTGGCTGGATGAAATATTGGTGTGTTCGCAGGAGGCGAAACACAGCGACGCGCCATCGCCCACCGTACAGTCCGTCAGAACAACGCTTGGCCCAATGGAGCAATCCGCCCCGACCGCCGTATTCCCACGCAGGATGGTATTTGGCAAAATGCGGGTGGAACGCCCGATGGTGACATCCGGGCCGATCAGGACGCCGTCCGTGCAGGGGATCTCCACGCCCGCCAGCATTTGGGCATGCAAAACCCGCTCCCTGGCGATTTCGTTCAGGGAGTTCAGCTGCACGCAGTCATTCGCGCCCATCACCGCCGCCGGATCGGATGCGATGTAGGCTCCCGCGTTCTTATTCTGTTCGATCAAGAGGCGCACTGCGTCGGTGAGATAATACTCGCCCTGTGCATTGTCGTTGCGGATGCAGCCTAAGATGGAGAGCAGGTCGTCCGTGCGGAACCAGTAGGCCCCGGAGTTGATCTCCCGCACCGCAAGGGTCGCTTCGTCGGCGTCCTTCTGTTCCACAATGGCGCGCACGAGCCCCGTCGCCGGGTCGCGCACGATGCGGCCATAGCCGGACGGATCGTCCAGCTCCGCGCTGATCACCGTGACGGCATTGCCCTGGCCCACATGCGCTGCTAAGGCGGTTTTGAGCACCTCCGCGCTGACAAACGGCGCGTCTCCGTTGAGGACAAGCGTGTTCCCGCCGTTGTGCGCGCGCAAAAACGGCTCCGCCATCATCACGGCGTGCCCCGTCCCGCGCTGTTCCGCCTGCAACACATGGTGCAGGTTCGCGCCGCCGGGCTTTTGCGCCGCTTGCAGGTAAGCTTCCACCTGCTCGTGCTTATGTCCCGTCACCACGCACAGTTCCTTTACCCCCGCGCCCTCCGCGGCGTCCATCACCCATTGCAGCATGGGTTTGAACAGCACGGAAGCCAACACCTTCGGGTGGTTTGATTTCATGCGCTTTCCCTCGCCGCCGGCGAGGATAACGGCACAGGTCTGCTCTGGCATAGGCAAAATCCTCCGCATAAACTTTTAAAAGTTCCATTGGCGCTTGGGCCTTCCCTGTATCCGGCCGCAAGCACGAAAACGCCTGGCTTGCTATAAGCACACCCGGCTCTTGTTATTATTATCTCATATGTACGGAATTTTTCAAGCATTAATTCATGTTTCCAGCCGGATTTGTGGAACTTCCTCGGTTTTGCGCCGGAAAATTTACAAATCTCGGTGGGTTTTATTGAAAAAGAACTGGTAATCCAGCGGCTTTTTTGATATAATACGGGGAGAGCAAGAATGAGAATGTGTGTGACCTGTGCTCGTTATTTATTTTATTTAGGAGGTATATGTTCATGAGCCATAAGTATGTCTACCTTTTCTCTGAAGGAAACAAGGACATGCGTGAACTGCTCGGCGGCAAGGGCGCAAACCTTGCTGAAATGACAAAAGCAGGGATGCCTGTTCCGCAGGGTTTCACCATCAGCACCGAGGCGTGCACCCAGTATTATAAGGATGGCAGAAAGATCAACGATGAGATCCAGGCCCAGATCTATGAGTATCTCGGCAAGATGGAAGAGATTTGCGGCAAGAAGTTTGCCGATCCGGAGAACCCGCTGCTGGTTTCCGTCCGTTCCGGCGCCCGCGCTTCCATGCCCGGCATGATGGACACCATCCTGAACCTCGGCTTGAACGACGTCGTGGTTGAGGGCCTTGCGAAGTTCACCAACAACCCGCGTTTCGCATACGACTCCTATCGCCGCTTCATCCAGATGTTCAGCGACGTTGTTATGGAGCTGCCGAAGCCGGAATTCGAAAAGATCATCGACCAGAAGAAGGAAGAGAAGGGCGTCAAGCAGGACACCGAGCTGGACACCGAGGACATGAAGGACCTCGTCAAGCGCTTCAAGGCCTTCTATAAGGAAAACAAGGGCGAGGATTTCCCGAGCGACCCGAAGGTGCAGCTCATGGAAGCGGTCAAGGCCGTGTTCCGTTCCTGGGATAACCCGCGCGCAAACGTCTATCGCCGCATGAACGAGATCCCGTACGACTGGGGCACTGCTGTCAACGTGCAGGCCATGGTCTTCGGCAACTCCGGCGATAAGTCCGGCACGGGCGTTGCGTTCACCCGCAACCCGGCAACCGGCGAGCATAAGCTCTTCGGCGAGTACCTGATCAATGCACAGGGCGAAGACGTTGTGGCCGGCGTCCGTACGCCGTCCCCGATCAGCCAGCTGGAGCAGGATATGCCCGAAGTGTACAAGCAGTTTGCAGAGATCGCAGACCGTCTTGAGAAGCACTATAAAGATATGCAGGACATGGAGTTCACCATCGAGAATGGCAAGCTCTACATGTTGCAGACCCGTAACGGCAAGCGCACCGCAAACGCTGCCCTGAAGATCGCCGTTGACCTCGTACACGAGGGCATGATCGACGAGGAAGAGGCAGTCCTGCGCGTAGAGCCGCAGCAGCTCGACGCTCTGCTGCATCCGCAGTTCGACGCGGACGCCCTGAAGAAGGCGACCGTCGTTGGCAAGGGCCTGGCGGCTTCCCCCGGCGCAGCTTGCGGCAAGATCGTCTTCACGGCTGAGGACGCAAAAGAGTGGGCCAAGAAGGGCGAGAAGGTCGTTCTGGTCCGCCGCGAGACCTCCCCGGAGGACATCGAAGGCATGCAGGTTGCTGAGGGCATCCTGACCGTCCGCGGCGGCATGACCTCCCACGCAGCGGTTGTTGCTCGTGGCATGGGTACCTGCTGCGTTTCCGGCTGCGGCGAAATCAACGTCGACTATGACGCAAAGAACTTTACCCTCGGCGGCAAGACCTACAACGAGGGCGACTATATCTCCATCGACGGCTCCACCGGCAACATCTACGGCGAAGCCATCCCGACCGCTCCGGCTTCCATCGCGGGCGATTTCGGCCTGTTCATGGGCTGGGCGGACAAGTATCGCAAGCTGAAGGTTCGCACCAATGCGGATACCCCGCGTGACGCGCACCAGGCTCGCGAGTTCGGCGCAGAGGGCATCGGCCTCTGCCGTACCGAGCACATGTTCTTCGAGGGCGACCGCATCAAGGCGATGCGTGAGATGATCATTGCGGACAACACCGAGGACCGCAAGAAGGCGCTGGACAAGATCATGCCGTATCAGCAGGGCGACTTCGAGGCTCTGTTCGAAGAGATGAACGGCTATCCGGTCACCATCCGCTTCCTGGACCCGCCGCTCCATGAGTTCCTCCCGACCAAGGAAGAGGACATCGCGGAGATCGCCAAGGAGCTGAACGTGACGGTTGAGAAGGTTCACGAGGTCATCGAGAGCCTGCACGAGTTCAACCCGATGATGGGCCACCGCGGCTGCCGTCTGACGGTCACCTATCCGGAGATCGCAGAGATGCAGACCACCGCTGTCATCAACGCAGCAATCAACGTCCAGAAGAAGGGCGTCAACGTCATCCCGCAGATCATGATCCCGCTGGTAGGCGAGGTCAAGGAGTTCGACTTCGTGAAGAAGATCGTCGTTGCAACGGCGGACAAGCTCATCGCTGACGCTGGCGTCGAGCTGAAGTATGAGGTCGGCACCATGATCGAGATCCCGCGCGCCGCTTTGACCGCGGACAAGATCGCTGCGGACGCAGACTTCTTCTGCTATGGCACCAACGACTTGACCCAGATGACGTTCGGCTTCAGCCGTGACGACGCTGGCAAGTTCCTCGATGCCTACTATGACAACAAGATCTATGAGTCCGATCCGTTCGTGCACATCGACGTGGATGGCGTTGGCCGTCTCGTAGAGATGAGCGCAAAGGCTGGCCGCGAAGCAAATGCAGCCCTGCACCTGGGCATCTGCGGCGAGCACGGCGGCGACCCGACTTCCGTCGAGTTCTGCCATAAGGTTGGTTTGGACTATGTCTCCTGCTCTCCGTTCCGCGTGCCGATCGCACGTCTGGCTGCGGCGCAGGCTGCTGTGAAAGAGAAAAGAGCATAATAAAGCGAGTTAGCTAACAGGATAGCACACGGTTCAGAAAGCCCCTTCCCGATTGAACCGAACCGTTAAAAACGGACAATGGACAAAAGGCCCCCTCATGTAGGATAATGACTACGTGAGGGGGTAGTTGTATATGGCAAGAAGATATCAAAAGATACAGATGTTGCTGCCACAGATTCAACAGATGCTGGAGGATGGAATGACCCAGAGAGAAGTAGCAGAAGCATTGGGACTCGAAGGCGACCGTCCTGTCCACGCACTACTAAAACGGGAGCGCAAGAAGGCAGTTCAATGTGTTCCAAAAACACGAGGGCGGAAACCTGCAAAGACGTTGCAGGAATACAAGTATGAGAACAAACGGCTGAGAATGGAAAATGAACTGCTGCGGGATTTTCTCTCGCTCACAGAAAGGATGTGAGGCCGAAGTATCGATATGAGGTTATCTACCGTCACAAGACAGAATATCCGGTAGCTGTTATGTGTCAGATCTTTGGGGTTTCCCGGAGCGGCTATTATGACTATGTCAAAAGGAAAGGGCAGCCTCAAAAGGATGCCCTTGTGGTAGCCATGCTTCGCCAACACCAAGCGCACTGCCATCAGACCTACGGTTACCGACGGATGCACCGCTGGCTAGAAAACCAGGGTATCCACCGTGACCCCAAAACGATACTAAAAATAATGAAAAGATATGGAATCCTGTCTGAAATACGCAGAAAGAGACAATGGCAGAACCTTGGCCAGCAACTCCATAAGTATAAGAACCTGCTCAACCGAAACTTCCAGGCATCCAAACCAAATGAAAAATGGGTAACGGACATTTCCTATATCCACACGGAAGAAGGTATACTTTACCTATCCATGATCCGAGATCTGTATGACAACAGTATTGTAGCATACAAGACAGCGACACGACAAACTGTCAATCTCGTACTGGACACCATAAAGTTAGCGATGAAAAAAGAAAAAAAGAGGGTCGCTGCGGAGTTGCAGCTCCACAGCGACCAAGGCTTTCAATATACATCCCAAGCATATTTCAAGCTAACTCAATCTTACGGCATAACACCATCAATGTCAAGAAAAGGTAATCCTTATGACAATGCGATGGCAGAAAACTTTTTCTCAATCTTGAAAACGGAATGCATCTACCGGCACAAGCCTCGCTCTTTCCAAGAAGCAAATGAGATGATAGATAGCTACATTCATTTCTATAATCATGAGCGTATCCAGACAAAAACAGGAGTGGCGCCACTGACGCAGCGCCACTTCACTTAATACAAAATATTTCCTACATAGGGGCTTTTTGTACTGTCCGCACTAATTGGGGCAGTTCACGATTTCGGGAAGGGGCTTTTGTCTGTCCAGTGGGTTTTTATGGTGCGGGCAGATTTTGCCAACGCAGGTGCTTTTTAGTTGAGCGCTTGATAGCAAAGAATGCAGGGGATTGCAAGGAAATAAATGGCTTGCCACAACAGAAGCCACATGCGAACACTTCCTTTTTCGATGGTTTTCTTCATTTTACTGCATAACGCGGTATCCGTCAATACTGCAATTTGCGGTAAGAACGAATAAATAAACAGGACTGCGTTATTCTGGTGTTAGGTGATCGCATGTACCAACGTATCAGAGATTTACGGGAAGACAAGGACCTGACACAGGCAGAAATGGCGCAGATTTTATATTGCTCGCAGCAGGTTTACAGCAATTATGAGCTCGGGCAGAGGGACATTCCCACAAAGGTTCTCATCAGCCTGGCGAAATATCATCATACAACGACGGACTATCTTTTGGGGCTGACGAATTATCGCGGGATTCCCAAAGAGTATACAGAGAAGACGGAGTAAGGAGCCAAGCCACATTTGTGTCTTGCCGGGAAATAGGGTTTCTTGCCAAAAGAAAGTAAGCAACATGGAACGGTTTCCAGAGTGGGACGCCAAAACCGAAGGGCTTTAGCTGGGGCTAAAGTCCTTTTCTTTTTTAGGCTGGCAACGGGAGCATTCTATGGAGAAAGACGTCCGGTTGGAGCAGCGTCCCATAGAGGCGTATTCCCAGGGGTGGAGGGAGGCGTGTTTCTTTTTGGTAAGATAGGCGATGGAAGGAATCCGCATATTCATCCGGAAGGGACCGGAGCAAAGGAAGCCGTTGACCAGCTTGGCGGGAGGGGCCATAGGTGGTAAAGAAATCGTGAGGCAGCCTGGAGACGAAATGGAAATATTGACAAGTTTTCGGGAAGCCCCTATAATATAGAAACAGATGCATAAGCCTCCATAGTTAAATGGATATAACGAGCCCCTCCTAAGGGCTAATTGTAGGTTCGATTCCTACTGGGGGTGCCATCCGGCCAGGGCCTGGAGCCAATTCGCGCTCCAGGCTTTTGTTTTGCCGAAAACTTCGTATCTGCGCCGAACAGATCGATTTTTACTGCCCCTTCCAAAAGGCCGCACAGTGCATGCACTGCGCGGCTTTTTTAGGTTTTACGAATGGAAAAGAGGTCCCGCCTTGTAGGAAACCCTTTCGAGAGAAGGGTTCGTCGATCGAAAGGGCGGACGCAGCTGGCCTATGTAAGCTTTAAAAAGGCCAGTACCATCAGGAGAAGGCCGCTGACCCACGAGAGGTCCAGAGGAATTTTTTCCGCAACCTTGTTGCCGGTCAAGCACCCTGCGCATACGGCGATGACATTCGCCACTAAGGAGAAAAGAACCGCGCGGAGGGGGGCGGCCTCCGAGAGGGCCGCGCCAAACCCGACCGCTAAACCATCCAGGGAGAGCGCGATGGCCAGGGGTGCGGCTTCCACGGCGGAAAGGCTTTTGGAACAATCGCTGTCCGCGTTCTCTGGGTTGGCGTACACATCCAGGATAAAGCGCAGATGCATGGCCGAGAAGGAAATCTTTTTGTGGATTCCCTGTGAGCGGCGGATCAACGATTTGATGGCGCTGTCGCACAGTTTGGCGATGCCGAGCAGAAACAGGATGGAAAAACAGAGCACCCCGGCCAGATGCTCCGGCATGAACGGACGCACCAGAGAACCAAGAAACAACGAAACCCCCAGGATGGCGCTGCAAATCCCACTGATGACCGCAACGGAGCGGAAGGGAATTTTGATTTGATTGGTCCCATAGGCAAAGCTGGCGACAAAGGCGTCCACCGAGAGCGCGGTGACGAGCACGAGCGGCTCAAGGATTGCAAATACCGGATTGTCCAAGCAATCACCGCCTTCAGGCTTTTTCTCCATTCTATTCCAAAGGGGAAAAAACGTGATAGGGGCTTTTTCGGGGAGCTTCCCGCGTTGCGCGCAACCGTTTCCTGGTGAAGCGGAGAGCGGAGAACCGCTGGGGCTTCCCCAAAGGAAAGCCGGACCCCGAAATCGCTGGGGCCCGCGGCCACTCCGCTCCCAAAATTCGGCGGGATTCTGCCTTGCAGAGGGATTTATGTTGTACTATAATAGCGGTGGAGGTGATTGGTTTATGTTGAATGAAAAAGTAAAGGACCTATTAAACCAACAGATCAATAAAGAGTTTTATTCGGCCTACCTGTATCTGGCGTTTTCCAATTATTTTGCAGACCGGAATTTGGACGGTTTTGCAAATTGGTACCAGGTTCAGGCGCAGGAAGAGCGCGACCACGCCATGCTGTTCTTGCAGTATGTGAAGAACAACAGCGAGAAGGTTACGCTGGAAGCCATTGAATGCCCGGAGCAGGATTTTGATAAGGATATGACCGTGCTTGAAAAAGGATTGCAGCACGAGCGGTATGTCACTGGTTTGATCAACGCCATCTACGACGCGGCCTACTCGGTCAAGGATTTCCGGACCATGCAGTTCCTCGACTGGTTTGTCAAGGAGCAGGGCGAGGAAGAGAAGAACGCGGAAGACCTCCTGAAAAAGATGGAGCTCTTTGGCAGTGATCCAAAATCCCTGTATTTGTTGGATCAGGAGTTGGCGGCGCGCACCTATGCAGCGCCTTCGTTGGTCCTTTAATGCGTTTGAAAAGCCCCTGGAATCCAGGGGCTTCTTTTTGTCATGGGAAAAAGCGGCTATCCCTACCGGACAGCCGCTTTCTGTTAGATGAGATGCAATTCTTTCAGCGCTGTAGCAATACCTTCCTGTTGGACCGTCCCTGTGACCATACGGGACACTTGCCCCAGCTTGGGGGTATGCCGGCCCATAGCGATGCCGGTCCCGACGGCGCGGAACATTTCATAGTCGTTGTCCGCGTCCCCGAATGCATAGGCATTTTCTTTTGGAATTTGGAAATGCTCCAGGACCTTCTGAACGCCCAGTCCCTTTGAGACGCCGCGCTGTCCGACGTCGCAGGCTTGGTTGCCGGGCTGGTCGGTGATGTCGTACCGGTCGCTAAAGTCGCGCATAAAGCGGTCGCGCTTGTCCATCCGGTCGTAGGTGACCATCAGCTTGTTGATGCGCAGGCCCTCCAGCGATTGCAGGGGGAGGAAGCGGTCGATGGGGAACGCATATTTTTGCATCATCCCCTGGAAATACTCCTCGGAGAGATCCCGGCAATAGCAATAGTCGGGCTCCTCCAGGACGGAATTGATCCCCGCCGCATCGAGGTATGCCACGAGGGTGCGCAGCGCCTCCGGCGCAAGGACCTGGTTGTGGATCACTGTCCCATTTGCTTCGGACCGCGCGCCGTTTGCCGTGATGTAACAGTCAAACAGGAGCAGGCTGGGGAGCACATAACATTTCGAACGGCCGGTGGCGAGCACGGTGAGAATGTTTCGTTCACGTAAACGCACGATGGCCTCTTTTGTCTTTTCAGTGGGGGCAATGATGCCGGACGGCCCATCGATCAATGTCCCGTCCGCATCAAAAAATACAGCGCCCTGGTACATGGGAATCAACTACCTTTCCTCCATGTGGTTCTGTGGGGGCCGGTTAAAAACGGCCGTTCCGATTGTACCATCGAATGGCGAGCCGGGTCAAGGCCGCCTGTTTCTGAAACAGATGCGATGCATTTGCCCCGATGAGAAGAATTGGAACCGGCCCGCGTCTTGCGGGATAGCTCCGAGTGTGCTATAATACGTTTTATTTAAACATAGGCTGTATTGTTAAAAAGGGGGGCTGAAATTGGCCAATTACGATCATCCATATGTACCGCAACAAAATCCCATGTACACGCCCTATCCGCAGGTTGGTATGGACCCGTTTTATGAGCAGAGGCGTGAGGAGAAACACCGTCTGGGAAAAACGGCCAGCGGCTTGAGCTGGATGTTGCTGTTGGTGGTTTTGCTGATGGCGGCGCTGCCGTCCGTGGAGACCAGCTTCCTGCGCATGATCGGATACCGTTGGCAAGGGGAATTGCAGTTTAGCGGGTATACGCCCCTGCTGTATTATCTGGTCAATGGGGTGACGTATCTTTTGGCGTTTGCACTGCCGCCCCTCCTGTATATGGCCGTCAAACGGCTGCCGCTGCAGCAGGTGCTGCCGTTCCAAAAGACACGGTTCAGCACGGCGCTGGCGTGCGTCTTTTTGGGGATGGGCGTGTGTATGCTGGCCAACTTCCCGGCTAACTGGATGATGGACTTCCTGGAATGGGCGGGCTACAACGGCACCGTGCCGGACTCCCCGCTCACGGGTGAACCGTCCATCCAGGCTCTGTATGTTATTTCGTTGGCAGTAATCCCGGCGCTGGTGGAAGAGCTGGTGTTTCGCGGTGCCGTTCTGCATGGACTGCGCCGGTTCGGGGATGGGTTTGCCATTGTTGGTTCCGCGTTCCTGTTCGGTATGTTCCACGGAAATCTGGTCCAGCTGCCGTTCGCCTTTTTCTGTGGACTGGCGTTGGCCTTTGTGGTTGTCAAGACCGGAAACCTCTGGGTGTCTGTTGCCATCCATTTCCTGAACAACGGCCTTTCGGCTGCCATTACACTGCTGCAATGGTACCAGGGCGACGTGCTGGCAAACGCCGTGTACCTGATCGCCTTTTCCGCCTGGGTGCTTTTGGGGATTGCCTCGGTTGTATTCCTGGCCCTGCGCAGAAAGGGGTTCTTTCACCTGCACAAGCCCAATAGCCTTCTGACAGCCGGGCAAAAGTTTATCAAGCTGATCGTCAATCCGGGCGGGCTGGTGCTGTTCGGCTATTGCGTGTTGTCCTGTGTGATGATGATGTATTTATAACCCTGAAGGAGGGCTTGTTCTGGAAAACAGGGATGAAGCGTTTATGCGCGAGGCGTTGGAGCTCGCACGGGAGGCCGCCGCGGAGGGGGAGGTTCCCGTGGGCGCGGTGGTGGTCTATCAAGACCGTGTGATTGCACGGGGGAGAAACCGGCGGGAGGCTGGCAAAAATGCGCTTTGCCATGCGGAACTGGAGGCCATCGACGGCGCATGCCGCGCCTTGGGGGGCTGGCGGCTGTGGCAATGTACGCTTTATGTGACCTTGGAACCCTGCCCCATGTGCGCTGGGGCGATCATCAATGCGCGCATCCCCCGGCTGGTGTTCGGCGCCAGGGACGGGAAGGCCGGTTCGTGCGGGTCGGTTGTCAACCTGTTTGCGCTTCCGTACAACCATGCGCCGGGGGTGACCAGCGGCGTGCTGGAGGAGGAGTGCGCTGGGATACTGACCGCCTTTTTCAAGGAATTGCGCGCCCGGCGCCAAAAAGGTGCGCAGGGGAAATAAACAACATAAAAGGGCGCCAAAAACGCAGCTACAAGCGTTTTTGGCGCCCTTTTTGTGTGGGTGTCTGAAAAGTGTGTGGGAAGCCCTGCTGTAGCAGGGCTTCCATGGCCTGTGCAACCCCCGGAAAGGTTTAAGAGGCCCGTTTTGTTTCCTGAGGTTCAAACAAAGGGATTATCAAAGTAAATCGTAGTGTTCAAAAGCCTTGTAAAGGCCGTCGTCGAGGATGTCCGCAGTGACGTAATCCGCGACCTCCTTCAGCTCGTCTACAGCGTTCCCCATCGCGATGGAATGCCCGACCACCTTCATCATGGTGATGTCGTTGTATCCGTCGCCGATCGCATAAGCGTCCTCCGGGGCGATGCCCGCCTGCTGCAGGAACATCTTGACCCCGCGCGATTTATCTTTCCCCTTGAAGGAGAGATCCGCCGCCAAGCTGCCTGGGTGCTTGTTGAGCACCATCGGTTCCTGAAAGGCGGGCTTGCACTGCTCATAGTGCGCATCGTCCCGGAATACAAAGTCGATGATGCTGGCATGGACGTCCTCCGGTTCCCACTCGGTTTGCAGGTATCCGGGCATGCCGTAGCTCTCGTTCAGCGGCTCGATCTGCTCCGGTGGGACATGGCGGGCCCATCCCCGGCTGTTCCCAACGAAATTATACCAGCATCCATACTGGTCGAAATACTGCATAAATTCCCGAACCTCGGTGGGGGAAAAGAATTCTTCGAAGACGGTTTTCCCATCCACAACAACGTGCGCCCCGTTCATGGCAACATAATTTGAGAAGATCCCTGGGAAATATTTATGAATAAACCGCTCCGGCCTTCCAGAAGAAATGGCGACAATGTGCCCATTTTGCTTTAATTGTTCAAGCGCCTTCCATGTGCTAGGTTGAACAAAAAAGTGCCGCTCATTCTTTGAGGAGAGCAGGGTGCCGTCAATATCAAAGAAGATTGCCTTCCTACTCATATGCCCCTCCTTTTTGATCGCTTAATCCCAGAATATAATCGGTTGAAACGTGGTAATATGTAGCAAGCTTGAGGACCGCCCAGACCGGGATTTCCCGGATGCCTTTTTCGTAACGGCGATAGACCTCCCGTTTACAGCTCAACACGTCCGCAATCTCCTGCTGCGTTTTATCGTGGTCGATCCGCAAGTCTTCGATGCGTTGGAAAAACATGGTTCCACCTCTTTACTCTATGCTACTATTTTGTAGTACCAAAAACACGAAAATGCAACCAAACGGTGGCTAAATGAACATAGAATTAAACTGGAATAATTAGCGGAGTTGTGTGAAATGTAAAATTGCATTTTAAAATTCTATCCAGAATTTATAGAAAAATGATTGGTATAGCGATGTTTTTATAGAAAAAACAGGCCCCCACGCCAATCATAGGGGCCTGCAAACGGTTTAATATTTTAAATTGCGATAATATTTATCATTCAATAAATGCTTTTTACGGCGTTTCGGCCTGCGGTAACGCTTGCGCCCGCTTCCGCCGCGCGGCGGCCTACGGTTGCTCAAGATGACAATCACCACGACAATCACGCCCAGGCCGATGCAGACCCACGCAATGATGCCAATCCAATTGAGCGTCCGGTTGGAAGTTGGGGCCATGCTGGAAGAGGGGAGCAGGCTGCTGTCGTCCGGCACACTGACGGAGGGAAGGGAGACGGAGCTGGAGGATTCCTCCGGCTCGGAAGAAGTCTCTGAAGAGGATTCTTCCTCCTCTTCGGGCTCTTCACGGGACGTGGTAGGACGGTTTTGATTGGTGGTAGACGGCGTCTGCGAAGGCTGCTGTGTGCCTGTATTCTCGGAGCTCTGCGTCTGCTGTGCCGGCGGCTCCGAAGAAGGGGTTGTCGCAGGCGGCTCCGTAACGGGCGGCGTTGTCTGCTCGGGCGTGGACGGCTCCGTGGGGGTGGTGGGCGTCTCCGAAGACGGTGCGGTGGGGTCCGGCGTGGGTTCTACGACCGGCGCAGTGGGATCTCCCGTCGGGACAGTGGGGTCCCCGGTGGGGGTAGTGGGGTCGGTAACTGGTGTGGTGGGGTCAGCCGCGGGCGGTTCAGATACCGGCGTGCGGCCGATGACCTGCTGCGTATTGGTTGACGGATCGACAGGCGTTTCGGTCGCAAACGAAACGGTCCCAAACGTGGAAACCATGCCAAACAGTATCGTAAAAACGAGCAAAAAAGCTCTGTTATGTTTTTTCAAATTTGAAACCTCCTGAGATAACCAGCAGGGCGCGTCGGCGTAAGGCCGCAGGGTCCCGCCGTGGGAATGGACGGCGAATCTCTTCGAATGGGGAGTTTGCCGGATCGCGTGCATCCGACATGTTACAAGTTATTATAGCATATTTCGAACAGAAAGCAACCAAACCAACCCCGGCGAGGCCGCGCCCAGCGGTGAATTTTTTATGAACAATCCGGTTAGAGGTGTAAATCCCATCCGGTCAGCGCATGGATCAAGGTCTGATCGTCGCCAAATCCGGTTTGGCGGGAGTAGTAGTCCACTTCCAAGATACCGATCGCCAGAAGCAACACGCAGAGCGTGGTGTAAAACGATACGGCAAAAATGCGCGCGTTTGTATTCCGTTTCATGATACGTCCTGTCCTTTCAAAGGCTTATGTGAGTTGTTCCAGGGTTTCCGCCAGCGCTTTTCCAAAGAGCTGGCCAGAGTATTTGACCTCCTCCAAGGTGTTGACCTCCGTGCCGAACTCGACCAGCAGGGAGCCCTTTGTCATGTGCTCGTTGTATTTTTTGGGGCAAAAACTGAGCGGCCGCGCCAGACCGGGATAGAGGTCAGAGAGGCTTTTTTGGATGCGGACGCCGAGGCGGAGGTTGTATTCCCAGTTTGGGAACCCGAGGGTGCCGTCGTCGTCACAGCCGGAGATAATCATGACCTGGGCGGCTTTTTTCCCATTGATCAGGGCGGTCGGCTTGATGCGCATGCCGTCCTGCGTGCCCATGGCGTCGCGGTGGACGTCCAAGGTGACCTGGATGTCGGGATATTTCTCCAGATTGCGTTGGATGGTTTCGCCGGAGCGGTCATAAGAGCCATTGTAGCTGGGGTAGTCGTGGCAGGTGGTGTCGTGTACCACGCCGAATCCGGCGGCTTCGAGCTGCTTTTTGATTTCCTCCCCGACCGCCACCACGTTTTGGGAATTGTCCTGTGTGCGGGAGGAACCGGCAAACGCTTCCGTGGTGTGCGTGTGGTAGATCAAAATCTGTTTGGTGCCGTCCTTTTTCATTTTGACCGCCGGTTGCTTGGCCAATTCCGCAGCAATGTCGATATCGTGGTATTGGTTTGTGTTTTTGACCCACATATTCTCATACTGTATGCCGGAATTGCTGATGCTCATCTCCCGGACTGTCCCGGTGACCGTTTCGCTGACGGTCCCCGACGACGCGGAGGAGGAGACCGGCTTGCTGGACGAGCTGGCGGCCGGTTTGCTGGAGGAGCTCGGCGCCTGTGAGGAGGATTCCGGAGCGCTGGCGGCAACGTCTTCGGAGAGCTCTGTGCGAAATGCTTCCGCCGCGCCGCCCGGAAGGATGAACCCCGCCGCTGCGAGCGCCGCATCGCCTGCGTGCAGTTCCGGCAGGCGGGCAGCCGTACAGAACACCGCTACAGCGGCGAGCACCGCAGAGCAAAACATCAGTCCATATTGTCGCCAATTTCTCATATTTTGCATTCCCCCGCCATTCAACCGATTTGCCACAGCTTTTGAAGCGCAAAACCATAGCCGTGCTTCTTAATGTGTATGCAGGGCCATGGGAATCCAGACCTTGCGGGGGATGCTTTGAAAAAATGTCAAATGCAAAGGGAAGGGACAGACGAGCCCTATGGCCGAAAGGCGGTTTTTCCCGCTCAGCTTGCGAGGATGGAAAACTCCTCTACGGAAAGGGTGGGGTTGAGCGCGGTGTTGATCGCCATGGCGACCATGCGGGCGGCGCGGGTGATGAGCAGGTCGATTTCCCGCGGGGTGACGACCATGCTTGCGCCGCGCGGCGAAACCTTGTCTTTGGGGGCGGCGCGTCCCAATAGGTCGGCGGCGAGCGTGCCTGCGTCCACGACGGTCGGGACGCCGATCCCGATGACCGGCACGCCCAATGTCTCACGGCTGAGCTGCGGCCGGGCGTTGTTGACGCCGGAGCCGGGGGAAATCCCCCCGGTGCTCAGCTGGATGGTGCACCCCAAGCGCCCCAGGCTGCGCGCGGCGAGGGCGTCCACCGCGATCACCGCGGAGGGCCGGAATTCCCGCGCCAATGCGGTCAGGAGTTCCCTGGTTTCTACGCCGGTGCATCCCAACACGCCGGTGCTGACCACCGCCACCGGGCGCAGGCCGTCCAATCCGGTGATGCGTGCGATTTCCCCGTGGATGTGCCGTGTTGCCAATACCTGCTCGGCGGTCTGTGGGCCCAGGGCGTCCGGGGTGATCGCCCGGTTCCCGAGGCCCGCCACGAGCACCAGCCCCGTTTCCGGGAGCAGGGCGCTAAGCTCATCCCGCAGCTGGTGCAGCAGCTCGTCCCCGCTGTCGATGTGGTCGGAAATGGCCGGGACTTCCAACGTGATGTAGTCCGCTCCGTTTTCCCGGATGCGCGTGATGGTGCAGTTTTTCCGTTTCTCAACGCGCTGGCTCGTTGGCTCCGTGTATTCCAGCGCAAGGTCGGTGCGGTATTCCATATACATTTCTCCTTTTTTTAATTTTCGGTAGCCGTGCAGGTTTTTGAGAAAAAGCTTGATTTTTTAGAACCTTGATGGTAGAATAAAAACTACATGACAGCACCAAAGGAGGTGGAACCATGCCGAATATTAAATCTGCTAAGAAGCGCGTGAAGGTGACTGCTACAAAGACGCTTATCAATAAAGCATTCAACTCCAGCCTGAAGACGGAGATCAAGAAGGCGAACCATGCGGTGGAGACCGGTGCGGAGAACAAGGCGGAGGCCGTCCGTGTTGCGGTGAAGAAGATCGATCAGGCGGCTGCAAAGGGCATCCTGCATAAGAACGCTGCCGCGAGAAAGAAGTCCGCTCTCGTCCGCAAGCTGAATGCTGCACAGGCATAAGTCGAATAGGCGAGGAAAAGCTGAAAGCAGAGCATATGCTCTGCTTTTTCTCATTTTGACGGGAAATCATTTCCAAAAGCAATTTCATTTGACTTTTTGTAGGAAAACGGTTATCATATAGATAACAATTTGGTTGTATCAACAAGTCCCTCGCTGCGGTGGAACCCCTCGTCCCGCCGGGCTTGTATTTACAAATGGAGGTGCTCACATTGAAAAAAGGAAATAATTTTGCTGTTTTTATCACGATCGTTTCTGCTCTTGCGGCTGTTGCTGCTGCAGCTGTGGCCGTCGTCCTCTTTTTTGAAAAGAAGCGCAAGGACGAAGAGGAGCTTGAGCACTATCTGGATTGCTCGATTCAATAAGGGACGGGCTATCCATTCCTGGCTTCATTGGGAAAGGATACGGGCAGGTGGATTACCTGCCCGTTTTATTTTTGCGCTTTTTCCGGAATTCGCGCCAACGCTCGATGTCGCGGCGCGTCTTTTCATAGATGTGTTTCATCAGCTTGTAAAGCAGCATGCCGATCACGCGCCCCTGCAGGATACGCAGGCCGCGGTAGGCAAACTTCCCGTACCGGACGTACCGGTTAGCTCTTATCTCCGGGTTTTGAAAATATGGCGGCTAAATAGCCGAAGAACACCGCCGCGGCAATCCCTGCGGCGCCCGCTGTTACGCCGCCGGTGAACACTCCCAGAAGCCCCTGCTCCTGGATGGCTTCCCGCGTCCCTTTCGCCATATTATAGCCAAATCCCGTCAATGGGACGGTTGCGCCCGCGCCTGCAAATTCCACCAACGGTTCGTAAATGCCGAGCGCGCCCAGCACCACGCCCAATGTGACAAATAAAACCAGGATGCGGGCTGGCGTCAGTTTGGTGTAATCGATCAACAGCTGTCCGACGACGCAAATCGCTCCGCCGACGACAAATGCCCAAACGTATTCCATATGTTTCACCTCATGGTTAGTATGAGGAAAGGGCTGCCATTTTATACAGTTTGGAAGGAGGATTGCGGCCCGGCAAAAGGAGGAAGGGAAATGGGCTGGTTTGCAGGCCGGGCACACGTTTGCGGACAAAACGAATTCGCGGTTGGTTTTCCATAAAGTGGTAGGCTTCGGTGGAAAATTTGAAAAAATTCTTTTCCCCGGGCGGTATTCTGAATAGAAGGAGGGATACCAAATGAAAAGAATACTCTGTGCAATGGCATGGTTGGGGATCTGTGCGGCGCTTGTGGGCTGTACAACAAGCGCCATCGAAGGGCCGGAGACGGTTTCCCACCATGTGGACCCGTCTTCCTCCGTGTCGGACCCGGCGTCTTCCGAGGACCCCGGCGCATACGACGGGGAATTTTCCCTCTCCGTTGGGGAAGGCGCTCTTCCGGCTGCCCCGGAAGAGATCGTCATTCAGATTCACAACGGAACGGACGAGGAATTCAGCTATGGGGAAGCGTATTGGCTGGAGCGCCTCTCCGACAGCGGCAAATGGGAGATGCTCGAATATCTCCCGGATACGGCGTGGCACGACATCGGGATCCTCTCGGCCCCGCACTCCCAGAGCGAGCACCGCATCCACCCGGTCAATTATTATGGGAAGGAAGCACTCACGCAAGGCCACTACCGTTATGGGAATACGTTTAATGGGGAGACGTACTATGCGGAGTTTGATCTTGGGGAGGTTTGAGGGGGAACGTTCCCGTTTGTTTTACAAATAATCGGTTTCGATCTGCCCTAAAAGGATAGAAACACCGGCTTTCCGGCAACACCGGTTTATAAGTCTGGAAGAGGAATCCATTCTGTGGTATAATACATTATTATGGCCGATTTTATAGCTTTCTCCACAGGGTTAGGCTGTATGGAACTTTTTGAGATAAGAGACGGTGATTCATTTGGCAATACCACGCGAACGGATCCGGAATTTCAGCATCATTGCCCACATTGACCACGGCAAGAGCACGCTGGCGGACCGCATATTGGAACAGACGAAATCGGTCGCGCTGCGCGACATGGAAGACCAGATCCTGGACGACATGGACCTGGAGCGCGAGCGCGGCATTACCATCAAGGCCCATGCGGTGACATTGGTCTATCACGCGAAGGACGATCAAGATTATGTGTTCAACCTGATCGACACGCCCGGCCACGTGGACTTTAACTATGAAGTATCGCGCTCGCTCGCCGCATGTGAGGGCGCGGTGCTGGTGGTGGACGCCTCCCAGGGCATCGAGGCGCAGACATTGGCCAACACGTATTTGGCCGTGGACGCAGGGTTGGAGATCGTGCCGGTCATCAACAAGATCGACCTGCCGAGCGCCCAGCCGGAGCATGTGCGGCAGGAGATCGAGGACGTGATCGGCATCCCGGCGGACGAGGCCCCCTGCATTTCCGCCAAGATGGGCATCAATATCGACGCGGTGATGGAGCAGATCGTCAAGCAGGTGCCGCCGCCGGAGGGCGACGAGGATGCCCCCCTGCGCGCGTTGATTTTTGATTCCTACTACGACGCCTATAAGGGCGTCATCGCCCATGTGCGCATCAAGGACGGGACCGTCCATCCGGGCGATACGATCCGGATGATGAGCGTGGGGAGTGAATTTACCGTGGTGGAATGCGGCTATATGCGCGCCACCAGCTTCGAGCCGATGGACTGCCTGCGGGCGGGCGAGGTCGGTTATATCGCGGCGTCGATCAAGGCGGTCCGCGAAGCGCGGGTCGGCGATACGATCACGCGCGTGGACAACCCCGCGAAGGAGCCGCTGCCGGGCTACCGCGCGGTACAGCCCATGGTGTTCTGCGGCATCTACCCCGCGGACGGCGCGAAATACCCGGACCTGCGGGACGCGCTGGAGAAATTGCAGCTCAACGATGCGGCACTCTCCTTTGAGCCGGAGACCTCCGTCGCATTGGGCTTCGGTTTCCGCTGCGGCTTCCTGGGGCTTTTGCATATGGAGATTATCCAGGAGCGCCTGGAGCGCGAATACAATTTGGACATCGTCACAACCGCGCCGAGCGTCGTCTACCATATCACGAAGACCGACGGCGAGATGATCGCCATCGACAACCCGACCAACTATCCCGACCCGTCGCTGATCGCGCAGGCCGAAGAACCCATTACGAACGCCCATATCTACACCCCAAAGGAATATGTGGGCAATATTATGGACCTTTGCCAGGAGCGCCGCGGCGTATTTAAGGATATGAATTACATCGACACGGACCGCGTCGATATCCATTATGAGCTGCCGCTTAATGAGATCATCTACGACTTTTTCGATGCGCTGAAATCGCGCACCCGCGGTTATGCCAGCTTTGACTATGAGCTGGCGGGCTACCAGAAGAGCAACCTGGTCAAGCTGGACATCATGCTCAACGGCGAGGTCGTGGACGCGCTCTCGTTTATCATCCACGCGGACAAGGCGTACCCGCGCGCCCGCAAGATGGCGGAAAAGCTGCGCGAGAAGATCCCGCGCCAGCTCTTCGAGGTGCCGATCCAGGCGTGCGTGGGCGGCCGGATCATCGCGCGCGAAACCGTCAAAGCGCTGCGCAAGGATGTTCTGGCGAAGTGCTACGGCGGCGACATCACCCGAAAGAAGAAGCTGCTGGAAAAGCAGAAGGAAGGCAAGAAGCGCATGCGCCAGCTGGGCACGGTCGAGGTGCCGCAGGAGGCGTTTATGAGCGTGCTGAAGCTGGATGAATAAGATCGGTTTATACCTGCATGTGCCGTTTTGCGAGAAAAAATGCCCCTATTGCGATTTCTATTCCGTCCATGCCTCGGAGGATTCCCTTAATTTATATACGGATTGTATGATTGATAGATTAAAATACAATTCGGATAGAATCAAACGCCCGGCGGATACCCTGTACTTTGGCGGAGGGACGCCCGGGCTGCTGGGCGGCGAACGGGTGGCGCGCCTCATCGGGCAGGCGGTGGCCTGCTTTGGACTGGATGGCGCGGAGATCACCGCGGAAGTCAACCCTGGCGTAGATTTAACGGGCTTTTTGCAGGGGTTCCGGGCAGCGGGCGGCAACCGCCTGTCCATCGGGATGCAGTCGGCGGACGACCGGGAGTTGGAACGCTTGGGCCGCCGCCATACGGTGGCGCAGGCGGCCGAAGCGGTGGCGGCGGCGCGCAAAGCGGGGATCGAAAATATTTCGCTCGATTTGATGCTCGGCATCGAGGGGCAGACGGTGGAAAGCGCCCGGCGTTCCGCAGCGTTTTGCGCGGAACTGGGGGTGCCGCATGTGTCCGCCTATCTGTTGAAGATCGAACCGCGCACGGCCTTTTACCAGCGCAGGGAGCAGCTGCAATTGCCGGACGAGGACGAGACCTGTTCCCTCTACGAAGCGGCCTGCGAGGAATTGGAGCGGCACGGCCTGATGCAGTATGAGATTTCCAACTTTGCCCGGCCGGGCTTTGAGAGCCGGCACAATTTGAAGTATTGGCACTGCGAGGAATATCTAGGCCTTGGCCCGGCCGCGCATTCCTTTTTGAACGGGAAGCGCTTCTACGAGATGCGCGACCTGCGCGCGTTTTTGGCCGGGCAAGCGCCGGTGGAAGACGCTGACCCGGAGATGCCCGCGGGTGGGCCGGAGGAATATGCGATGTTGGCACTCCGGTTGGCAGAGGGCTTACAGGAGGCGCGCTACCGGGACCGCTTTGGCGAGCCCATTCCGGAGCGATGGAAACGTGCGGCGCAGCGGTATGCCCGCGTTGGCCTGACGGAGTGTTGGCCGGAGGGTTTCCGGTTTACCCGGAAGGGGTTTTTGGTTTCCAACGCACTTTTGGCGGAGATTTTATACGAAACGTAATAAGTGAAAAATAATATACAAAAGGTTGTGTAGATTTGGCGGTTTGGCCGGTCTGTGCGGCCTTTTTTCTATTTATTAGCATGGCGGTGGGCGCGAGGACCGGTTCAGGGAAGGGAAACCTTGTTGCCATATTCGTCCTTTTGGCAAATTGCTAAGTTTCTCTATTGCAGATTCATAATTAATTTACATTTATCTTATTGACAACCGGGCAAAGTAATGATAAATTAATAACTAGAGTTAGCACTCGATATAAAAGAGTGCTAAACCCAGAATCCAAACAAGAGAGGTGGGAAGGTTGGAACTCAGCGAACGCAAGAAAAAAATTCTGGCGGCGGTCGTCGAACTGTATGTCGCCACCGGCGAGCCGGTCGGCTCGAAGGCGCTTTGTGACAACCTCGACTTTGCAGTCTCTTCCGCCACCGTGCGCAATGAAATGAGCGATTTGGCGGAGATGGGGCTTCTGGACCAGCCGCACACATCGGCGGGCAGGGTTCCCACCCAAATGGGGTACCGGGTGTACATCGATTCATTGATGAAGAAAAAGCCCGTGACCCGTGAAGAAAAGCGCTATCTGGACAGCCAGCTGCTCTCCAGCGCCTATGATCCGGAAAAATTGCTGGACGGCGTTTCCCGTGTGCTGGCCGCTGCCACCCGGTTTGCGGCGGTATCCACAACGCCGAGCGGCCGCGGGGCGAATATCCGCGCGATCCAATTCGTGCAGACCAGCCGCCGCACCGCGATGGTCATCTTGATGACCTCCGCCGGGACCATGAAGACGCGCGTGTTCCACTGCGACTTTGACCTGTCGCAGGAGATCTTGCGGGTGTTCTTCCGGGTGTTCAACGAGAAATTGGCAGGGATGCCGGTTTCGGAAGTGACGCCCGCTTTTATCCAGAACATGGCGGCCTCGATGGGGGAGATGGCGATCCTGATGTCGTCCGCGTTTATGGCGGTACTCGACGTGGCGCGGGATTCCATGCAGGCGGAAATCTGCATGGAAGGGCAGACGAACCTGCTCTTTTATCCGGAGCTCTCGCTGACCGCGCGCCGGATGATGGATTTCCTGGCGCATGCGGACGAGTTGAACCGCTTGTTGGAGCAGCGCAGCAAAAACGTGAAGGTGCTCATCGGCGACGAGACGGGCCGCCCGGAACTCAAGGATTCCAGCGTGGTGATTTCCCGCTACACCGTCGGCGGCAAGGACGCCGGCGCGTTGGCGATCATCGGCCCGATGCGCATGAATTACGCGAAGGTGATCGCCCATATGGAATATCTTTCCGACGCGGTTGGGAAGATGCTCACCGAATTGATGGACTATGACTTTTAGAGTTTGATAGAGCGCAAATGGCGCAATTTAAAACGAAGGAGGGTCCGGACAGTTGAATACGGAGGAAAAGAATCCGCAGACAGAAGCCGGAACAGACCCGCAGACCGACGCGGAGCCGGAGGCTTCCCAGGAAACGGAAAAGGCCGAAAAAAAGGATAAAGGAGGCTTTGGCGGGAAAAAGGCCAAGGCAGAGAAAGAAGCGATGCAGAAAAAGCTTGAAGAAGCAGAAGAGGCCCTGAAAAAACAGAAAGACCAGCTCCTGCGCACCGCGGCGGAATACGACAATTACCGCAAGCGCACGGAGCGCGAGAAAGCAGCGATTTATTCCGATGCGACAGCGGCCGCTGTGCTGGAGTTCCTGCCGGTGGCAGACAATCTGGAGCGCGCGCTGGAGCAGCAGGAGTGCAGTGTCGAAGACCTGCGCAAGGGCGTGGAAATGGTCCAGGCGCAGCTGAAAAAAGCGCTGGAAAAGCTGGGCGTGTCCGAGATGGGCGCCGCAGGGGAGGCGTTCAACCCGGAACTGCACAACGCCGTATCCCATATTGACGACGAAAACGCAGCCGAAAACGTGGTTGCGCAGGTTTATCAAAAGGGATACAAGATCGGCGACAAAGTCGTCCGGCATGCAACGGTGGTCGTTGCAAACTAACCGTCCACTGTCCCGCAATCCCCTTTCTAATATCTAATATATAGATTCAACTGAAAAAGCAGAATGAAAACTGGAGGTATAGATTATGAGCAAGACAATTGGTATTGACCTTGGTACAACGAATTCCTGTGTAGCCGTGATTGAAGGCGGCGAGCCGGTTGTAATTCCAAACGCAGAAGGCGCGCGCACAACGCCGTCCGTGGTCGCGTTCTCCAAGACCGGCGAGCGTATGGTGGGCCAGGTGGCAAAGCGCCAGGCCATCACCAACCCGGACCGCACCATTTCTTCCATCAAGAGAGAGATGGGTTCCAATTATAAAGTAACGATTGACGATAAGAGCTACACCCCGCAGGAGATTTCCGCAATGATCCTGCAAAAGCTGAAGGCGGACGCAGAAGCCTATCTGGGCGAAACCGTCAGCTCCGCTGTTATCACCGTCCCGGCATACTTCACCGACGCACAGCGCCAGGCGACCAAGGACGCCGGCAAGATCGCGGGCCTGGATGTAAAGCGTATCATCAACGAGCCGACGGCCGCGGCTCTGTCCTATGGCATCGACAAGGGCGAAGAGCAGAAGATCATGGTGTATGACCTCGGCGGCGGCACGTTCGATGTCTCCATCATCGAGATGGGCGACGGCGTGCAGGAAGTGCTTGCAACCGCTGGCAACAACCGCTTGGGCGGCGACGACTTCGATAAGCGCATCATCGATTGGATGGTTACCTCCTTCAAGCAGGAGAACGGCATCGACCTCTCCGGCGACAAGATGGCCATGCAGAGACTGAAGGAAGCCGCAGAAAAGGCAAAGATCGAGCTGTCCGGCATGACGTCCAGCCAGATCAACCTGCCGTTCATCACGGCGGACGCCACCGGCCCGAAGCACCTCGACATGACCCTGACCCGCGCAAAGTTCAACGAGCTGACCGCAGACCTCGTCGAAAAGACCATCGGCCCGGTCCGCCAGGCCATGCAGGACGCTGGCTTGCAGTTCAGCCAGATCAGCAAGGTCCTGCTCGTCGGCGGTTCTTCCAGAATCCCGGCTGTCCAGGAAGAAGTCAAGAAGTTGACCGGCAAGGAGCCCTTCAAGGGCATCAACCCGGATGAATGCGTCGCCATCGGCGCGGCATTGCAGGCCGGTGTGCTCGGCGGCGAGGTCGAAGGCCTGCTGCTGCTGGACGTTACGCCGCTGTCCCTGGGCGTTGAAACCATGGGCGGCGTGATGACCAAGGTCATCGAGCGCAACACCACCATCCCGACCAAGAAGAGCCAGATCTTCTCCACGGCTGCGGACGGCCAGACGCAGGTAGAGGTCAACGTCCTGCAGGGCGAACGTGAATTTGCCCGCGACAACAAGCAGCTCGGCCTGTTCAAGCTGGACGGCATCGCACCCGCACCGCGTGGCATCCCCCAGATCGAGGTTACGTTCGATATCGATGCGAACGGCATCGTGAACGTCTCCGCAAAGGACCTTGCAACCGGCAAGGAACAGCACATCACGATTTCCTCCAGCTCCAACATGAGCAAGGAAGACATCGACAAGGCCGTCAAGGACGCAGAGAAGTATGCGGCTGAGGATAAGAAGCGCCGCGAAGAGGTTGATACGAAGAACGAGGCGGAGAACCTCTGCTACTCGGTCGAAAAGCTCATCAAAGACAGCGGCGACAAGATGGACGCTTCCGATAAGACCGACCTGGAGGCAAAGTCCAATTCTTTGAAGCAGGCGATCTCCGGCAGCGATACGGCGGCCATCAAGAGCCAGATGGAGGATTTGCAGAAGGCGCTGTATGCGGTATCCGAGAAGCTGTATAAGGCAGCAGCTCCGCAGGGCGGCCAGCCGGCCGGCGGCGCAGGCGCACCGGCGCAGGATGCAAACGGCAACCCGGTCTATGACGCCGAGTACAAGGACGTAGACGACAACAACAATAACAAATAAAAATCGGGGCGCCGTGCGGCGGCACGGCGTTCTGTGCGAGGTGGAGGCTGTTGTGGGTACGGGATGTACCTGCAACAGCTTTAGCCCGTAAAATGGCGCATCTCGATTTTTTATAAAGTGATTTACAACAGGCGAAAAACCTGATAGGATAGAGGACGCGGCATTGCCGCGCAGAAATTGAGAGTTGGCGCAAAGCAGGGGCGGCGGTAGGGCTTGTTCCCGGTTGCGATGCGCTTTTGTAGGAGTGATTGGTGTGGCCGATAAAAGGGATTTTTATGAAGTGATGGGTGTGCCGAAGAACGCCACCGAAGACGAAATTAAAAAAGCCTACCGCAAATTGGCGAAAAAGTACCACCCGGACCTCAACCCGGGGGATAAAGAGGCGGAGGCAAAGTTTAAGGAAGTCAACGAGGCGTACGAGGTGCTCTCGGATAAAGATAAAAGGGCCCGGTACGACCAGTTCGGCCATGCCGGGGTGGACCCCAACTTTGGCGGCGGCGCAGGCGGCGGAAGCCCCTTCACCGGCGACATCGACCTGGGGGACATTTTCAACAGCTTCTTCGGCGGCTTTGGCGGCGGCGGTACGCGCCGTGCCAATCCAAACGCGCCGCGCCGCGGCAGCGATACGGAGGGTGTTGTCAACATCAGCTTTGAAGAGGCGGCTAAGGGTTGCCGGAAGACGATTTCCTTTAATAAGATTGAAACGTGCCCGGACTGCGGCGGTTCGGGGGCCGCGAAAGGGACCAGCCCGTCCACGTGTTCACAGTGCGGCGGCACCGGCCAGGTGCGCATTAACCAGCGCACGCCGTTCGGCGTGGTGCAGACCGCCCGCACGTGCGACCGCTGTGGTGGTTCCGGCCGTGTGATCGATTCGCCGTGCCATACGTGCAACGGCAGCGGCCGTGTGCGCAAGCAAAAGACCATCGAGATCAACATCCCCGCGGGCGTGGACAACGACCAGATGCTCAACGTTTCCGGCCAGGGCAACGCGGGCGCAAACGGCGGGCCCAGCGGCGACCTGCACGTCTATGTGAACGTGCGGCCGCATCCGATCTTTGAGCGCCGCGGCGACGACGTGTGGTGCGAGATGCCGATCACCTTCTCGCAGGCAGCACTCGGCGCAGAAGTCACGGTGCCGACCATCGACGGCCGCGTGAGCTACCAGGTGCGCGAGGGCACCCAGCCGGGGGATGTGTTCAAGCTCAAGGGCAAGGGCATCCCGCATATCAACGGCAGGGGCCGCGGCGACCAGTACGTCCGGATGACGATTGAGGTCCCGAAGAACCTCTCCCAGAAGCAGAAGCAGCTTTTGCAGGAGTTCGACAGCTGCGCCGAGGAGAAAAATTACCAGAAGCGCAAGGGGTTCTTCGATAAGATCAAAGAGATGTTTGACGAGAAAAAACAATCTTAAAAAACGGGGCAGGATGCAAAATCCTGTCCCGCTTTTGCTGTGTGAAAAAATTGACATAATATGCGGCGGAATGGCCGCTATATGTGCTGAAACGGCGCAAGGAGGGCGGATTCTCCCCAAAAGGCCCTGCATCAAGCATCCTCGCTTGGTGCAGGGCCTTCGCCATCTTCCTGGTCGCGCCCAACCAAGGTATCCAGGGAGACGTTGTAGATTTTGCTAAGCAACAGGAGCCTGGAAAGGGGCGGTTCGGTTTTCCCTGTTTCATAATATGTATAGGTGGAACGTTTAATCCCAAGGATACGGGCAAGTTCCGTCTGTTTCCAGTGGTGTTGTTCGCGCAGTTGACGGAGGGAATCTTTTAATTCCATAATATGTGGCCTCCTCAAATATAGACTAATACATTATATAATATGTTAGTCTATATATAAACGGATATTATCCACTAATATCTAATAAAAAAATTAGATATTGGAGAGATAATATATGATTAAATTAAACGCTTTAGAATTGCTTGAGAAAAGTGGACATACTCGTTATTGGCTTTATAAACAGTTGGGCATGAGTTATCAGAATTTTAATAGGATGATTAATAATCAGACCAAATCGATTCAATACCAAAATATTGAGGCGCTTTGCCAATTGTTGGAGTGTACTCCGAACGATCTATTTGTTTTTGTAGATGACTAAATTGTTCTTCTAAAAGAAAGTTATTTTTTGCCAGCAAACGAAAGGGCCTTTCTCCAAAGGCTCCGCAAGGGTGGAACCCTACCGCCCCGCGCGCATCCTGGGGAACCAAGGGAATTCCGCTGGGATTTCCTGCAATTTTGCCCGGACAAACCCTTGCGAAAATTCGGAAAATAGCCTATAATCATCATGTATGGTGGTTAAACCAAGGAAACTTGAAACCGAAAGGAGTACCGATATGAATTATTCCCATGAAGTGGAAAACATGTGTCCTGTAACCAAAGGTCCCCATCACGGTCCCGCGCCCATCCCGGAGGAGGGCAAGTGGGTAAAAGCCTATGAGATCAAAGACATCTCCGGCCTGTCCCATGGTGTGGGCTGGTGCGCACCGCAGCAGGGCGCTTGCAAGCTGACCCTGAACGTGAAGGACGGCATTGTGCAGGAGGCTCTGGTGGAGACCCTGGGCTGCTCCGGCATGACGCATTCCGCTGCTATGGCCGCAGAAATCCTCCCGGGCAAGACCCTTCTGGAGTGCTTGAACACCGACCTCGTTTGCGACGCAATCAACGTTGCAATGCGCGAAATCTTTAAGCAGCTGGCCTATGGCCGCAGCCAGACCGCGTTCTCCGAGGGTGGCCTGCCGATCGGCGCAAGCCTGGAAGACTTGGGCAAGGGCCTGCGTTCCCAGGTTGGCACCATGTTCAGCACCGGTGCAAAGGGCGTCCGCTACATGGAGATGGCCGAGGGCTACGTCCTCAAGACCGCTCTGGATGAAAACAACGAAGTCATCGGCTATCAGTTTGTCAAACTTGGCAAGATGATGGAAGATATCCGCCACGGTGTGGACCCGAAGACTGCTTACGAGCAGAACATCGGCCAGTATGGCCGCTTCGACGGCGCGGCAAAGTACATCGACCCGCGTGAAGAATAATTCGGCAGGGATCATACCGAACATTCCAAGTCAGGCGTCTCCCAATCGGGGAGACAGCCGAGAAAGCAGAATAAAGGAGGACAACTTACATGGCTAACGATGTCAAGTTTGAAGGTAAAGAAAGAAGAATGCCCAAAATCGAAAAGTGCCTTGCCGAGTATGGCCTTGCCAGCCTCGAGGAAGCGCGCGACCTTTGCCTGAGCAAGGGAATCGATGTAGATAAAATTGTCAAGGGTGTACAGCCCATCGCGTTTGAGAACGCCAGCTGGGCATATACCCTGGGCTGCGCAGTCGCTCTGAAGAAGGGCTGCAATTCCGCTGCGGACGCTGCCGAGTCCATCGGCATTGGCTTGCAGGCGTTCTGTGTTCCGGGTTCCGTTGCGGAGAACCGCAAGGTCGGCCTGGGCCACGGCAACCTGGGCGCCCGTCTGCTCCGCGACGAGACCAAGTGCTTTGCGTTCCTCGCAGGCCACGAGTCCTTCGCTGCCGCAGAAGGCGCAATCGGCATTGCCAAGACAGCGAACCGCGCCCGCAAAGAGCCGCTCCGCATCATCCTGAACGGCCTGGGCAAGGACGCTGCCTACATCATCTCCAGAATCAACGGCTTCACCTATGTGAAGACCGATTACGACTTCTTCAACGACGAGCTGAAGATTGTCGAAGAGAAGGCGTTCTCCGACGGCGAGCGCGCAGCGGTTAAGTGCTACGGCGCAAACGACGTCCTCGAGGGCGTTGCGATCATGAAGCACGAGGGCGTGGACGTCTCCATCACTGGTAACTCCACCAACCCGACCCGCTTCCAGCATCTGGTTGCCGGCACGTATAAGAAGTGGGCCATCGAGAACAACCGCCCGTACTTCTCCGTTGCTTCCGGCGGCGGCACGGGCCGTACCCTGCACCCGGACAACATGGCGGCTGGCCCGGCTTCCTATGGCCTGACCGACTCCATGGGCCGTATGCACGGCGACGCACAGTTCGCAGGCTCTTCCTCCGTCCCGGCGCACGTCGAGATGATGGGCTTGATCGGCATGGGCAACAACCCGATGGTCGGCGCGACCGTCGCATGCGCTGTTGCTGTGTACGAGGCTTGCAAATAATCGGAACAGGACATCGCCGCTTCCGGCAGCCTGATTCGAGCCAATAAGAACCTTACAGCTCCCGTGGATCGCGGGACGCTGACCGGCGCGCGATGCCGCGCCGGTTCCGGGCGCAAAAGCGCCCGGGAAGGCGGCTTTGCCGCCTTCTAGCGTCCCGCTTTCTCGGGGGCTTTTTCGTTTTCCCGTAAACTTTTTGAAACGCGGGGCCGTCTAATAGACAGAAAACGAAATACAGAACAGATTGGTGGGATGAACTGTGGCAACCACACAGGCTTTTCGGGAATATATCACCCAAAACCAACAGGCCTTTTACCGGTTGGCCTATAGCTATACAAAGAACAGCGACGCCGCACTCGACGTGGTGCAGGACGCCATTGTCAAAGGGATTGAAAAGCTGCATACGCTCCGCAATCCCGCATATATGAAAACGTGGTTCTATCGGATTTTGGTCAATGAGGGCCTCAACTACCTGCGCGGGAAAAAGGTGGTTTCGCTCGACGAATATGCGGAATCCCCCCTCTCCGCTGCGGAGGACCGGGACGTCGCGCAGGATGTGGACCTTTACAATGCCGTCCAGAGGTTGGAACCCAAATTGCGCACCGTGGTCATCCTGCGCTTTTTTGAAGACATGAAGCTGGAAGACATCGCGTCCATCACCGGCGATCCGCTCAGCACGGTGAAGTCGCGTTTATATAAAGCCCTCAAGCTCTTGAAGGTAGATTTGCAGGAGGGGGTGATGGCGACGTAACGATGCTTTAGCCAATCCAATAGCTCTGAGCTTGCCCGCGGCAACCCGGGAACGCCGCGGAAACAAACTTTTGATATATATTTTTAGGGAGGACATCCATGATGAGAAATTTTGAAGAGGCAAAAAGGACTTATGAGTCCATGGACATTCCGGAGAAGCTTCCGAATGTCGTGGATCAGGCTTTTACAAGGGCTACGGCCCGCCGGAGACTGGCCTGGTATAAACCAGCGCTGTCGGCGGCAGCGGCCGTATGCATCCTGTTTGTTGCGCTTTTGAACATCAGCCCCACCTTTGCCAATGCGATGGCGGAGGTCCCGGTGCTGGGCAATGTGGCGAAGGTGTTGACGTTTCGCCAATATGCCATTGAGACGGACTCCGAGTGGATCACCGTGAACCAGCCCTCCATTGCTGGGACGGGGAACACAGAACTGGAAAAGCGCGTCAACAATGAAATTCAGGAAAAAATCGACGCGATTGTTGCTGAAGCCCGCCAGGAGGCCAAGCAAAACCGCGAGGACGCCATCGCGCGGGGGCAGGACCCGGCCCAATTGATGCCGGTGATTTTGGACATCCGCTATGAGATCAAGAGTTCCAGTGAAAAGGCGCTGTCCTTTGTGATTTACAAGACCGAAACAGCGGCAAGCGCCTATACGCAGCAAATTTTCTACAATTTGGACCTGGCTTCCGGCAAGGACCTCACGCTGTCCGACGTCCTCGGGCCGGACTATAAGCAGATCGCTGACAAGGCCGTCAAAGATACCATCGACCAGCGTATGGCGGAGGACCCGGAGAAGTGGCCGTACTTTGTGCCGACGCCGGAAATGCCGGACGAAGGCTTCCAGGGGATTGCCGACGACCAGAAGTTCTACATCGACAAGGACGGCAATGTGGTCGTGAGCTTCGATGAATACGAAATCGGCCCGGGGTCCATGGGCATCCAGGATTTCGTAGTCGGGAAATCGTTGGTATAACATTTCACAAGGAAAGGAGTAAAAGACAATCGAGGGCCCTGCCCTGCGGATGTGTAGCGCATCCGCGGGGCAGGGCTTTTTTTGCTTGGATTTGAGGGGGTTAACGGAACTAGAAATTTTTGGAAATATTTCTGATGGATGCGATAAAAAAGATGCGGCCGGGGCATTTTTGCTGGGGCCAAAGTGCATTGAATCAAGAAGGAAATTCCCAAAAACTTTGGGAACGCTGGGATTCTTTGGGGGAGATATTGCACAACTTTCACCAATTTCCACAGAGTTTTCCACCGCCCTTTCTATGGGGATTTTGTCATTATAATTCTTTTTGAAAAACTATTTGCGAGAATAGCGCGTGAAACGGGGGTTTTATACGGCTTGTAATTCCACAGGTTTACATAAACCATGTGGAAAACGATGTGGAGAATGTTGAAAACTCGGTGGAAACAGTGGAGAAATGCCGGGTACAGGCTGTTTAAAGTTTTGGAAAGGTGCAAAAAGAAAAAGTTATGTAAACGGATAAAGGGAACGGTAAAAACTTTGCGTAAAGTTTTTACCATCGAAAAAGGAAAAAAGCGCAAGCTTTCCACATTTCCGCAATCGGGATGCAAAACTTTTCCACAGAGTTTTTGTTAGAAAAGATTGCGGTTGTTTTTAGCTTGCCAATCCGCTATAATATTATATTTAGCTGCTGCTCTGTTTGCGTGTTGTTTTGCAGGCAAAGCAGCCGAAAAGGATACGGAAAGCAACTTTATCGGAACTGCATTTTCCTATCCTCACATGGGAAATTTTATGTTATAATAACCTCACGGCGTAAGCGGAAGCCAGCTTCGCAAAAGCTCGCTGCCTTCCGACGCCTGAGAGAACATTGAAACATCGGCCAGAAGGTTTCGGTAACTTTCAGAAAGAGGCCTAAGGCTTTCGACGGACTGGATGTTTTAGATAACCTCACGGCGTAAGCGGAAGCCAGCTTCGCAAAAGCTCGCTGCCTTCCGACGCCTGAGAGAACATTGAAACATCGGCCAGAAGGTTTCGGTAACTTTCAGAAAGAGGCCTAAGGCTTTCGACGGACTGGATGTTTTAGATAACCTCACGGCGTAAGCGGAAGCCAGCTTCGCAAAAGCTCGCTGCCTTCCGACGCCTGAGAGAACATTGAAACATCGGCCAGAAGGTTTCGGTAACTTTCAGAAAGAGGCCTAAGGCTTTCGACGGACTGGATGTTTTAGATAACCTCACGGCGTAAGCGGAAGCTAGCTTCGCAAAGGCTTGCTGCCTTCCGACGCCTGAGAGAGCATTGAACCATATACAGAAATCGCAAGGCGTTTTCTGTTCAAGGGAGAGGCCGTCCGGCCTTTTTATATGGTATAATAAAATCCATATGACATTGCGCGAGAAACAGAGGGAAACTAGGCGCGAACCTCAAGGATTGTCCGATTGGGAAAGGCGAGGCGCCGCACTTTATCATTTGATTACGATACAGGAAGCAGGGAAATGTGTCTATGAATAAAGAAGAGCAGAGCCGCCGCGGGGAAGACGTGATCGCCGGCAGGAACGCCGTCACAGAAGCGCTGCGCAGCGGCCGGCCGATCGACAGCCTGTATGTAGCACGAGGCGCGCATACGGGAAGCATCGGCGCATTGATTGCCAAAGCAAAGAAGCAGGGCATTCCCGTCAAGGAGGCGGATGCCAAAAAGCTGGATTATTTGTGCGGGAACGCCGTACATCAGGGCGTAGTGGCGTTGGCCGCCGCGCATACGTATGCCTCTTTGGACGATCTCTTCGCCCTGGCCCAGGAGCGCGGCGAGCCGCCGTTTTTTATCGTGGCGGATGAACTGGAGGACCCGCACAACCTCGGGGCCATCCTCCGGACCGCGGAGTGCGCGGGCGCCCATGGGGTGATTATCCCCAAGCGCCGTTCCGTTGGGCTGACCTATGCCGTGGGTAAGGCCTCGGCAGGGGCGGTCGAATATGTGCCTGTGGTCCGCGTGACCAATATCGCCTCCACTTTGGAGGAACTCAAGCAGCGCGGGGTTTGGACCTACGCCGCGGATATGGACGGGCAGGACTGGTGCTCGGTGGATTACAAAGGGCCGACCGCTTTGGTGATCGGTTCGGAGGGATTCGGCGTCAGCCGCTTGGTCAAAGAAAGTTGTGATTTTGTCATATCCCTGCCCATGAAGGGAAAAATAAACTCGCTGAACGCCTCGGTTGCGTGCGGTGTGATCTGTTATGAGGTGGCGCGCCAGCGCAGTGGAATTGTGACCAAGTGAGACAGGGGGAAGAGGAATGGATAAAAGGACCAATACGCCCCACGACGACTTTTCCGTGGAAGAAATTTTGCAGGAAGCCCGCCTGTTGCGCGAGCAGCAGGGGGAGGAGATCACCTTTTCTGTTGCAACTACCGATCAGAAGCCAGCTTCGGAGCGCGCCCAGGCCACGCCTGTGGAACAGGCGGGCAAACCCGTTGCGCAGCAGCCGGTAAAAGAGCCGGTGCGCCGTCCGGTAGAGCGCAAGGAGCCCGAGCCGGGAAAAAAGGTGGAGGAACCGGCTGTGGCCGCGCCCAAAACGGAGCGCATGGCAAAGGAAGCGCCCAAGGCGGACCCCATCCAGTGGACGGAATCGGAGCAGCCGGAGGAAGAAGAGCCCCGGAAATTGAGCTGGGCCGAGCGGCGCGCGGAGAAGAAGCGCATCAAAGAGGAGCGCCGCAGGCTGAAGAAGCAGTCCGGTGTGTTTCCGTCCGAGGAAGAAGATATTTACTATGGGCTGCAATTGAAGCCCTTGGAGGAATATAAACAACAGTACGAAAAAACGCTGCAATCGGGTAGCGCAAAGGCGGACGAACCAAAGGAGCGGACGTCCGCACAGGCCAGGCCGGTAGCGAAGCCCGTGGGGGATAAAACGGGATCAATTTTCTCCTACTTGTTCGATTCGACCGATGAGGAGATGGACGAGGAGATCGCCGCCCGGTTTGAGACGCTGCACCAGGAGCGCAAGCAGCGTATGGAGGAAGCCGCCCGGCAGACGGGCGCATTCAAGGTGCATGAAAACACCATTGAGATTCAATTCCCCAAGCGCGCTCCGGAGGCGGCCCAAAAGCCTGCGCAAGCCGAGAAGCCCGCAGAGAAGGCGGCGGGTTCTAAACAGCCCGCGGCGAAAAAAGCGGCGGAGCCGGAAAAAAAGGTGGAACCGGCGCCAAAAGAAACCGCGAAGGCAGAGCCGGTAAAACCGGCTTCGGAGCCAAAGACGCAGACGCCGCCCATCTTGGATGGCTTCCCGGTGGGGGACGAGACGTTTGAATTCCCGGCGATGGGAAGCTTTGCCCGGCCCGTGCAGCGCAAGAGTGCTGAAAAAGCGGGAACTTCCCCGGATCTGCCGGTGGAAGGGGAGACCTTTGAATTCCCGGCAGTGGGAGGGTACGCCGTACCTCCGCAGATCGAGGACACCAACCCGATCGAGCCGGTGCAGCCCATGGAGCCCAAAGAGCCGGTACAACCTGCGGAGCCAAAGACACCGGCGAAACCGAAGAAAGCGCCGAAGCAGGAGCCAAAGCAGCCGGTAGAGATGCCCTCCGCGCCGGTTTCGACGCCGGAAACGCCGGTGCATACCGAACCCGCCGCGCCTGCGGCGCCGCCGGAAATCCCCACCCAGCCGGAGGTGCAGCCCTCTGTGACGCCAATGCGCGCAGAGGAATCCGCTCCGGCGGATACATATGCGCAGGAGAAGCCGCTCCATCCAAAGACGGGGGAGAAGGTACGCCGCGCCGATTACCGTCCGGCGGGTGTAACGCCCGTCCACGTGGTGGAATTGCACGACTATGCGGAAGTGATCTTAAAAGAGGCGAAAACGTACCCCAAGGCATCGGCAAAGCTACACACCGCGCCGCTCCCAAAGGTGGAGGAGGCCGCAGCGGAGCTGGCAAAAGAGGAGGAAGTCTCGAAAGCGGAGTCCCCCGTCGTGGAGGAACCCACCTTGCCGGTTTGGGAGCCGCTGACAACGGATCAGGAGGGGCAACCGGCCGATACGTTCCTCCATGCGGATGGGCCGGAGGCGGAGACGGAAGAAGAGACGCCGCCCCCACCCAAGAAAAAGAAGAAATTCTCGATCATGGGCGAGGAAGAGCCGGACAACGACCCGGAGGACAACCTGCCGGAGGAGCCGGACGAGCTGGACGATTACCAAAAGCCCTCGGATGCGCCTTCGGTTGCGCACGAGCTGGGTTCCAGCCTCCGGGAACTGACGCTGCGCCTGGCGGTCACGGGGATTATCACCGTGTTGCTGCTGGTGCTCGGCGTTTTGGGAGAGATGACCAGCCTGCTTCCGGAGGCGATCCGCGGCGCCCTGCCGACGCAGACGTATTTGATTTTAAATCTGATCTTTTTGGGGATTGCCTCGGTATTTTGCTGGGTGACCATCTTCAACGGGATCAAATCCATGGCCCGGTTGCAGGCCAATTCCGACAGCGGGGTCGCGGTTGCGGCGATTGCGGCGCTGATCCAGAGTGTGGCGCTGCTCTTCTCGCCGGAGAGCGTGGCTTCGTCCAGCGTCCACGCATATGCGGTCCTGGCGTCCGCCGCCCTGTTTTTGAACACAGCGGGCAAGTTCTCGCTCATCAAGCGCATCCGGCACAATTTCCGCTTTGTCGCGTCGCCGGACCCGAAATACGCGGTGCAGTATTTCGACGACCACAACACCGCGCTGCAAATGGCCAAGGGCTGTGTGGCGGACACGCCCGCCATCGCCTATCAGAACAAGACGGATTTCCTCAAGCATTTCCTGAGCTTGAGCTATGAAAACGATCCCAGCGACCAGAGTTCGCACATCATCGCCCCGCTTGGAGCGATCCTTTCGCTGGTGCTGTGCATCGTGTACTATGTGTTGAACCAGGATGTGATCGGCGCAATCACCGTATTCGCGGCCGCCACCTGCATCAGCGTGCCGATGATGAATATGTTGAGCGTCAATTTCCCCCTCGCCCGCCTGAGCAAGCTGGCGACGCGCGTCGGGGCCATGGTGGTCGGCTATCCCGCGGTCGAGCACTTTTCCACGGCGAATGCGGTGATCCTCGATGCAAAGGACCTGTTCCCGAAGGGGACGGTGATCCTCAATGGGATCAAGACGTTTGGGGGCCAGCGCATCGACGACGCGATTGTCGATGCCACCGCGCTGATGTGCGCCACAGGGGGGCCCCTGAGCGACCTGTTTGACCAGATCATCAAGAGCCACCACGACATCCTGCCGAAGATCGAGAACCTCAGCTATGAGGACGACAAGGGCGTTGTGGGCTGGGTCTCGGGCCGGAGAATTTTGGTCGGCAACCGCGACCTGATGAAGGGGTACGGCATCGAGCCGCCTTCGAGGGACTACGAAGAAAAATATCTGCTGGGGGGCAAGCAGGTGGTATACCTGGCTTCCGGCGGGGATCTCGTGGCTATGTTCGTCCTCTCTTACAATTCGGACCGCCGCCGTGCGGCGGAGCTGCGCCGGATGGAGGACAACGGGATCAGCCTGATCGTGCGCACCTGCGACCCGAATATTACGCCGCGCCTGCTGGCGCAGGTATTCGACCTAGACGAGCATGGGATCCGCGTGTTGCCGGAGCGCCTGGGACAGGAATATTTGAAGCTGGTTGAAGCGCCGGACGAGCGCACCGACGCCCTGCTTGCGACAAAGGGCCGCCCCACCGCGATGATGCGTATGCTGACCGCCTGCGTGCGGCAGCGCAGCAACATCTCTGTTGCGGTTGCGTTGCAGACCGTTGCGGTGATCTTGGGGTTCCTTCTGGTGGCGTTCCTGGCATGCTATTCCGGGTTGAAACAGCTCAGCACCGCCGCGCTGCTGTTGTTTGAACTGTTCTGGCTGGTGGCGGTGTTGATCGTACCGCGCCTGCGGAAGCCTTGATGGAGGGGCCTGGGATGGAATTCGACGCTGCCTGTAAACAGTATGAAGGGCAGGATCTGGGGGATGCAACGTTCACCGATTTGGAACTGCGCGGCATCCGCTTTGTCAATTGCCGCTTCCACGGCGCTTCGATGGGCGGCCTGATTACCCGCGATTGCGCCTTTTTGAACTGCAATTTTTCCTTTGCCTCGCTACACGGCAGCATGCATTACGCCACGCTGTTTCAGAACTGTACCTTCCATGGGGCCAGCCTGTTCAGCGCGGAGATGGAGGGCTGCAATTGCAGCGGCAGCAGTTTTGCCGGGGCCAATCTGACGGGCTTTGCGATCCGCGGCGGGAATTTTTCGGATACGGTGTTTGACGGCTGCGACCTGCGGCGCATGGATTTGCAGGGGGTCTGCCTGGCGCATGCGTTCTTCCAGGGGGCTAACTTGGAAAAGGCGGACCTGCGCGGCTGCGACTGTTCCCACGCGGTGTTTGCGGACGCCGCCCTGAAGGGGGCGGATCTGCGTGGCGCCAGGTTAAACGGCGTGGACGTCCGGCAGATGCGGTTCCAAGAGACCAAAATCGACCTGGAGCAAGCGGTCCGCTTCGCGGAGAGCTTGGGATGCATCGTATCCGGTTGATAGAGACGATGCAAGAGGCGTACGGTTTCTTCGCAGGATGCCGTGTAACTGGGCGAAGGGGTACCGGTGCCCAAGGATAAAAAATTTTTTTTGTTGCGTTTGGCGAACGAATTATACAGAATGGAATCGACGCGCGGGGAGCAAGAACGGCTTCTTCCGCGCGTTTCCGGCGATTTGGGCCTTTTTTGGATAGGAAATTTGGGAAAATACGACATCTAGTATTTGTCAGACTATATATTGACACTGACCCCAATATGTAGTAAAATGCAATCCTGGTAAGAGGAGCTTGTAGAAGCAAGCAAAGCCGCGTAGAGCTGGCGGGAGCCGGTTCGGGAGGGCCTTTTCTAGGAGTTTTGCCCGGAAAGGGGCTTTTGCCGGGGCAGCCGCCGGTTGGGGCCGGCGTTTTGGAGCGCTGCCCGGGAGGGCTTTCCCTGGGATGCAAAAGAGAGGATGGAGACTTTGGCAATTCAAATCAAAAAACGGAACGGCGTTGTGGTGGAATTCGACGCCCAAAAGATCCGCAACGCGATTTTTAAGGCAAACGTGGCCGTTGCCGAGGAGGAGATGACGGGCACGGCGCTCGACGAGCTGACCAAGCGGGTGGCCGGCGCTTTTGCAGACGACGTGATCCCCACGGTAGAAGATGTACAGGACAAGGTGGAGGAAATGCTGATCGCGGAGGACTACGCGAAGACCGCGAAGGCGTACATCCTGTACCGCGCGGAGCACGCAAAGATCCGCCAGGCCGAGGGCGACCTGATGGACATCTACAAGGAGCTGACGTTCCGGGATGCGCGCGACGTGGACATCAAGCGTGAGAACGCAAACATCGACACGGACACTGCGATGGGGACCATGCTCAAATATGGTTCCGAGGGATCGAAATACTTTATCAACAACTATGTGCTGCCAAAGGATATTGCAGCGGCGCACATCAACGGCGACATCCACATCCACGACGAAGACTTCTATATGCTGACGGAAACCTGCTGCCAGATCGACCTGCTCAAGCTGTTTAAGGGCGGCTTTTGCACGGGCCACGGCTTCCTCCGTGAGCCGAACGACATCCGCAGCTATGCGGCGCTGGCCTGCATCGCGATCCAGGCCAATCAGAATGAGATGCACGGCGGCCAGAGCGTCCCGAATTTTGATTATTCCATGGCGCCGGGCGTGGCGAAGACCTTCCGCAAGGCGTATTACCGCGAGCTGGCCAAATACCTGCACATCACAAAGGCGATGTCCATGGACGACGCGAAAGCGTTGGCGGCCACAGTTCAAAAGGAGCTGCCCGGCCCGGTGACGCTCGGCAATGCCGGCGAGTACGGCGAGGCGGTTGCGGCGTATCTGCCGCGCCACCAGCGGGAGAACGGCTTTGAAGAGATCATCGAGGAGGAAGCCCGCGACGCCCACCGGTATGCGGTGGAGGCGGCGACCACCAGCACAAACGACGCCACCTATCAGGCGATGGAAGCCCTGGTGCACAATCTGAACACCATGCATTCCCGCGCAGGCGCGCAGGTGCCGTTTTCTTCGTTGAACTACGGGACCGATACATCCCCCGAGGCGCGCATGGTCATCCGGAACCTGCTGCTCGCCACGGACCGCGGCCTGGGCGACGGCGAAACCCCGATTTTCCCGGTGCAGATCTTCAAGGTGAAAGAGGGCGTCAATTACAACGAGGGCGACCCGAATTACGACCTGTTTCAACTGGCGTGCAAGGTCAGCGCGAAGCGCCTGTTCCCGAATTTCAGCTTCCTCGACGCGCCGTTCAACCTCCAGTATTACAAGGAGGGCGACTACGACACCGAGGTTTCGTACATGGGCTGCCGGACCCGCGTGATGGGCAATGTGCACGACCGCACGCATGAGACCACCTGTGGACGCGGCAACCTGAGCTTTACCTCCATCAACCTGCCGCGCATCGGGATCGAAGCGAAGGGGGACATCAAGCGCTTCTATGAACTGCTGGATAAGCGCATCGATTTGGTGATCCGCCAGCTGCTGCACCGCTTCCAGATCCAGTGCGGCAAGAAGGTCTATAACTATCCCTTCCTGATGGGCCAGGGGGTCTGGCTCGATTCCGACAAGCTGGGCCCGGAGGACAACATCGCCGAGGTACTCAAGCACGGGACCCTCAGCATCGGCTTTATCGGCCTGGCAGAGACGCTCAAGGCGCTCACCGGAAAGCACCACGGGGAGAGCGAAGAAAGCCAGAAGCTCGGCCTGGAGATCATCGGCTATATGCGCAAGCGCATGGACGACGAAAGCGAGAAGCGCGGGCTCAACTTTACGCTTTTGGCGACGCCAGCAGAGGGGCTGTCCGGCCGCTTTGTCCGCATCGACAAGAAGAAGTACGGTGTAATCCCCGGGATCACCGACCGCGAGTATTACACCAACAGTTTCCACATCCCGGTCTATTATCCGATCAACGCCTACCGCAAGATCCAGCTGGAGGCGCCCTATCATGCATTGACCAACGCGGGGCACATCAGCTATGTGGAGCTGGACGGCGACACCGCCAAGAATGTGGACGCATTCGAGTCCATTATCCGCTGCATGAAGGAAGCCGGCATCGGCTATGGCTCGGTCAACCATCCGGTGGACCGCGACCCGGTCTGCGGCTATACCGGCGTGATCGACGACGTATGCCCGCGCTGCGGCCGGCATGAGGGCGAGGGCGTCCCGGTAGAAAAGCTCGACGAGCTGCGCAAGCGCTACCCCGGCGTGCCGCACTTTGCGGGAAAAACCTGAATAGAACGATGATGCATACATATCTAGAAATAAAATCAATCGAAAAAGGAGCTTGATGACAATGGCAACCACCCATGCAACAACGAATTTGGTCGGCGAGGGCGTCGGCTTTGAGAGAATCCGCCGGATTACCGGTTATCTGGTCGGCACGATCGACCGTTTCAACGATGCAAAGCGCGCGGAAGAGCACGACCGTGTAAAACATGGCCTCTCTAAGAATTAGTGGCGTCGTGCCGGAGTCCATTGTGGACGGCAAGGGCATCCGCTATGTGATCTTTACGCAGGGATGCCCGCACCACTGCCCCGGCTGCCACAACCCCCAGACGCACGATTTCGAGGGCGGCTATCTGGTGGATACGGACGGCCTCCTGGAGGAGATGCGGCAAGACCCGTTGCTCAAAGGGGTGACCTTCAGCGGGGGGGAGCCGTTTTGCCAGCCCGCGCCGTTGGCAGAGCTGGCCCGGAAGATCCACGAAAGCGGCCTCGATGTGACCGTCTATACAGGATATACCTATGAGCAGCTCCTGGAACAGCACAACCCGGACACGGACGCGCTGTTGCAGCAGGCGGACGTTTTGATCGACGGCCGCTACGAGCAGGACAAGCGCGACTTGACGCTCCGCTTCCGCGGGAGCAGCAACCAGCGCGTGATCGACCTGAACCGCACCCGCGCAGAGGGGCGGGTCGTTGTAGAGCAATTGGACGAAGAATGAACAGCGCCGCCTTGCGGTCCCAAATGTGGGAACGAAGGGCGGCACTTTTTGTAGCCGTTCGGTTCTGTGCGGTGAAAAAGAATGACAGACGGTGGACGTTTAGAGAAATTTCTGCTAAAATAGAAATAAGAACAGGCGATAAACGCCGGTTGATTTTCAGGCAATGAACGATTTGACGGCGGTTGCTCTGCAAGAGCGGTACTTTCTATGGTGCGTTCGAATAGGAAGGTGGACAGGATGAAGAAGTGGAGAAAATTCTTGCTTGCTGCTGCACTTTTGTTGGGGATTTTTTGCATCTGGTTCTTTACGGGAAATACCACCATACAAGGGGACGCCGTGGACCGGCTGGTGGTCTCCTCCATCCCACGCATGGACTTGCAAAAGGTGACGGAGGACCCGGAGGACATCCAAGAATTTGCCGGGCGCTGGAACCAGCTCCCCTGCTATCCGTCGCTCCCGCCGTTGGGCAATGGGACCATTGGGCGGTTTTGGTTCCGCACAAGGGAGAACGGCAATGTCCACCGCGTGTTTATCACCGGCTTCCATACGATCACTTTTGATAATCGGCCGTACTATACCCCGGTGGATTTGAGCCAGTGGTTTCCGGAGCTCTACCACTCCTTGGAGGATGTGCCGGAGGAGCCGTTTTCCTATCCGAACTAGAAAACGGTTCCAGCAAGGATTCCCACGGAAAGCCTAAAAGCCAGCATGGTAGCTTTACAGGCAGAGTGGTTTGTGAAAAATATGTACATTAAGAAAAAAGGGTTGTAACGCAAAAAAGTGTGTGCTATTTTATAATTAGGAAAAATCATTTTCCTTTGTAATGAACCACATGAGATGGGAGGGAATCCAATGCTTCACATGCAACTCAAACGGAGGACAAACCGTGCGATTTTATCCGCCATGCTCCTGTCGCTCGTTCTTGCGGCGGAAGCCGTTCCCGCACAGGCTGCTGGAAGGGCGGAGCTTGCGATGGATGGAAAGGCGGTCCCTTCCGGCACAGTTGTTGCGCTGCCGGAGGGGTCTGTTGCGGCGTTCTCTTTAAAGCTGGACGGCAGCCTGGGAACGGGCTATACCAGCGGGAACGGCGCGGTGGCACAGACGGGAACGGTCCAGCGGTTCTCCGATGGAGAGGCTGTCTATGCGGTCAAGGCGATTGGGCAGTTGGGCGAGCGTGCTGGTTTGTACATCGATGGGGAAAAGGTCCTGGAGATCGAAATTGCGGCAGGCGCGGCATGCCCCGCCTGCCAAAAGACAGGATGCGCTTCGGTCCAGGTTGAATATGGAGCATGGCATACCGATGGCGAACAGAGGGCCTGTTCCCATTTTGCTTACGGGCAGGATGCCCGCGAAGCGATGGACGCCTACAATGCCTATCGATGTGCAGCATGTGGCGCCGCCTCCCAGCTGAAAACCGGGACAGCGCACCGGTGGATTTGCCACGGATCGCGCGGATAATCCCGAAGAAAGCCAAAAAACACACAAAGAAAGAACCGGAGTCCATTTTGCGGACTCCGGTTCTTTCGAATCATGCCCATCGTCAACTGGCAGGCTTATTCAGCCGAAGAGCAAAGGCCGGGGTTTACCGGACGGATAAAGCGCGGTATAATGGAAAAAACAACCATATCGTCAGGAAAATCTTTGGGGGATTGTGCGATGGAGAAACGGACGTTGAAAGAACTTCTTGTTGTGGCGAGTATGCTGTTTGGCATGTTCTTTGGGGCGGGCAATCTGATTTTTCCAGCTTCCATGGGGCAAATGGCAGGCTGGAACCTTTGGCAGGCGTCCGCTGGCTTCCTGATCACCGGGGTGGGGCTGCCGCTTTTAGGGGTGGCCGCCCTTGGAGTCAGCCGCGAGGATGGGCTTCTGGGATTGAGCAGCCGGGTCGGGAAACGGTACGGGCTTTTCTTTACCTGCGTTCTTTATCTTACGATCGGGCCGTTCTTTGCGATCCCCAGATGCGCGACGGTTTCCTACACGGTCGGGATTGAACGGGTCCTGCCCGGAGCGGGGCAGACCGTGGGACTGGCGGTGTTCTCCCTGCTCTTTTTCGGCGTGGTGCTGTTCTTTTCGCTCAGGCCGGGGGAAATCCTGACGTGGATCGGGAAGGTGCTGAACCCACTGTTCCTCTTCTTCCTGGCAATCCTGGTGGTGCGCGCATTGGTTTCCCCGCTGGGGAACTTCGCAGAGATTGCCCCGTCGGGCGCGTATGCATCGCATGCGTTTTCCACAGGGCTTTTGGAAGGGTATAACACCATGGATGCGCTGGCCGGGCTTGCGTTTGGAATCGTTGTGGTGGAGGCCATCCGCGGGCTGGGCGTCAAGGAACCGGGGCAAGTGGCAAAACGTACGGTGTATGCCGGGATTTTTAGTTCGCTGCTGATGGCGCTGATCTATGTGCTGGTCACGATTGTGGGCGCACAGAGCCGCGGATTGTTTGACGTGGCAAGCAACGGCGGGGAGGCGCTTGCCCAGATTGCAGAGCATTATTTCGGAGGGGCCGGGGCCTTCATCCTGGCGGCTACGATTACAGTGGCCTGTTTGAAGACGGCGGTCGGGCTGGTTACCAGCTGCGGGGAGACGTTCGTGCGGATGTTCCCGGGCGGGCCGTCTTACCGGGTGTGGGCAGTGCTGTTCTGCATCCTATCCTTCCTGATCGCGAATGTTGGCCTGGATGCAATTATCGCTTACTCCACGCCGGTCCTGATGTTCCTCTATCCACTGGCGATTGTGTTGATCCTATTGACGCTGTGCGGGAAGGCGTTCCACAACGACCGTGTGGTCCTGCAATGGACGGCCGGCTTTACAGCGGCAGCGGCGGCCTTTGACTTTCTCCGGGCGCTGCCCGAAGGCGTGCGTACTGCCCTGCATCTGGACCCTGTGGTCAGGCTGGCGGACACCTGGATCCCGCTCGCCAGCCAGGGCTTTGGCTGGATCTGCCCCGCATTGGTGGGGCTGTTGATCGGCCTTCTGGTCCGATATATCGGGGGGAAAAAGAACCCAACCGGCGGCGAAAAGGCTGTGCCTTCCCAGACTTCCGTATAAAAATGTTATCCGCATGGGATAGGGCGGCGCGGCGAAGATGCCGCCGCACAACAGGATGCCTTTGCAAACAAAAGCGTGGAAAAAGGGACCGGAATCCACAATCATGGATTCCGGTCCCTTTGTATTTGATTGGATTTCAGGTGTTGAAAGAAGATGTCAAATTTGTTGCCGGTTTCCCATTACCGGCGTGCCGGTGCGGGATCGCGGGCGGGTTCCGCCGGACGGCCGGGGATCTTCGGCAGGGAGTCGAAGCCGGGCTGCAGGTCCGCATCGGTCGGGATGTAGTCGGTCATGGTCTTCTCCATGAAGGAGGTGTAGGCGGCCATGTCGAAATAGCCGGTCCCGGTCAGGCCGAACAGGATGGTCTTTTCCTCGCCGGTCTCCTTGCATTTGAGCGCTTCGTCGATCGCCACGCGGATCGCATGGGAGGATTCCGGCGCGGGCAGGATGGTCTCCACGCGCGCAAACAGCATGGCAGCCTCGAAGACCTTCGTCTGCTCGACGGAACGGGCCTCGTCGATCCAGCCGTCGTGGTAGAGCTTGGAGACGATCGGAGACATGCCGTGGTAGCGCAGGCCGCCCGCGTGATTCGGAGACGGGATGAAGCCGCTGCCCAGTGTGTACATGCGCGCCAGCGGCGTGACCTTGCCGGTGTCGCAGTAATCGTATGCATAGAGGCCGCGCGTCAGGGACGGGCAGGAGGCGGGTTCGACCGCGATGAAATACGGGTTCTTTTTGCCCAAGAGCTTATCCTGCATGAAGGGCGCGATTAGGCCGCCGAGGTTGGAGCCGCCGCCGGCGCAGCCGATGACGATGTCGGGATATTCGCCGAGGATATCCATGGCTTTTTTCGCTTCCAAGCCGATGATGGACTGGTGCAGCAAAACCTGGTTCAGGACGGAGCCGAGCACATAGCGGCAGCCCTCCGTCGAGGTGGCAAGCTCAATGGCCTCGGCAATGGCGCAGCCCAGGCTGCCGGTCGTGCCCGGGTTATTTTCCAGGATGGCGCGGCCCACCTTCGTGGTATCGCTCGGGCTTGGGATGACATTCGCGCCAAAGGTCTGCATGATGGCTTTGCGGTAGGGTTTTTGGTTGTAGGAACCCTTTACCATGAACACGGTCAGCGGGATGCCGAAATAGCCGCAGGCCTCCGCAAGGGCGGTGCCCCACTGCCCAGCGCCGGTCTCTGTGGTCAGGCTGGTGATGCCCTGCATCTTGGCGTAATAAGCTTGCGCGACAGCCGAATTGAGCTTGTGGCTGCCGGAGGTGTTGTTCCCTTCAAATTTGAAGTAGATCTTTGCCGGGGTATCCAGATATTTTTCCAGATCGTATGCGCGGTTCAGCGGGGAGGGCCGGTAGGCTTTATAGATATTGAGCACCGGTTCGGGGATGTCGATGTACCGCGTGGTGCTGTCCATCTCCTGCGCCGCCAGCTCTTCGCAGAAAATCGGATAGAGCTCTGGGGTCTTGACCGGCTCCAGGGTTGCCGGGTTCAACATGGGGTCGGGCTGTTCTTTCATATCCGCACGCAGGTTGTACCATTGCGTGGGCATCTGTTCCTCTGTTAAATTAAATCTGTGTGGAATCTTTGCCATGCGAATTTCCTCCTTTTGGTTTATAGAAACAAAAAAGCCCTTGCCCCATCTTCTGGGACAAGAGCATTCACTCCTGCGGTACCACCCGGATTGCGCCTTCGCGCCGCTTGTTCCGCATACTTCCATACGCGCTCCCTTGGTAACGGGTGGAGTTCCCGTCGGCAGCTACTGGGACTGTCTTTGTCCGTTCGCCCCGCCCTCGTAAGCCCATTCCATAAGCCGCTGCCCGCCGCAATCGCACCGCCTGCGGCTCTCTTTTGAGCGCTTTGCCTATGTACTCTCCTTACTCAACGGTTTCTTTTGTTGATTTCATTATAGAAATGGAAATGCCATTTGTCAAGGGTAAGAAACAAATTTTTTATTTTCCGCTGGATTTTAGGGACATGTGGTGAATAATACAGGGAGAAGAAAGTGTTTTACTTGCAAAATGTGCGTTATAGGGATATAATCATACAAATACCAAATTTTCAGGAGGTACCAATTTATGCAGCTTAACCAACCTGTTCAAAATCCTGCGTTTATCAGCAAACTGAAGCAGTTTGATACAAATAAAACAAGGAAAGACGAACTGGAACTGATCGAAGAGATGCGGAAAATGCACTACATCACCCCGGTGACGCTGGATCCGAGTCCCGAAGAAGGCAAGCCGAACCAGCAGACCCAGGTGAAATTCCGCGCAGCGACCACCACAAAAGGGGAGAGCTTCTTTGCAATGTTCTCCGACATGGACGAACTCAAAAAATGGGCGCCCGACACAAAGGACGCCATGACGCTCGATTTTACCGAGCTGCGCACGTTGGTCCTGGGCCAAAAGGGGCAGGTCGCGGGCTTTGTGGTCAACCCGGCAAGCCAGAACCTGGTGATCCGCACCAATACGATGGAGCAAATCGCCAATCCGCTCCAGCAGCGGCCGATCAGCCCGGATATGGTGGTGCTCTCCAAGCCCGATCCGTATCCGAAGGAGCTGGTGCAGACGCTGTGCGAATATTTTAAGACCCGCACAGAGGTGCTCAGTGCATGGCTGTTCACGGCGAATTATAAGACCAACATGAATGAGCCGCACCATCTGGTGATCGTGAGCCTGACCCAGGGCGTCAACCACCAGGAACTCTTTAAAGCGACGGTCGATGCCTGCCATAAGGCGATGAAGGCGGGCGAATTCCTGGATCTGATGCCGTCGAGCGGCAAATTTGGCAAACAGGCCATCGAGGACAAGAAGCCGTTCTACCGCAAGGGCATCGACGTGGAGTTGGAAGATTAAATGACCGCCCTGCGCGATTTTGACTTGGGGGCGACGCTGGAATGCGGGCAGTGCTTCCGCTGGGACCGCCAGCCGGACGGCTCCTATCGGGGGACCGCCGGGGGGAAGGCCCTGTGTGTTTCGCAGGACCATATGGAAGCGGCCATGGACGATCCCTTCTGGCGCGCGTATTTTGACCTGGACCGCGATTATGCGGCCATCCGGGAGGCCTTGTCCGCGTCCAGCCCGGTTTTGGCAAAGGCTGCGTCCTTTGCGCCCGGGATACGGATTTTGCAGCAGGACCCGTGGGAGGCGCTTTGTTCGTTTATCATCTCCCAGAACAACAACATCCCCCGGATCAAAGGGATCATTTCGCGGCTGTGCGAAGCCTTTGGCGAGGAGATGGAGCAAGGGGTCCGGTGTTTTCCATCGCCGGAACGTCTTGCCGGCCTGGAGGAAGAGGACCTCGCGTGCCTGCGCTGCGGCTTCCGCGCGCGGTACATACTCGACGCGGCGCGGAAGGTGGCTTCCGGGGAGGTTGACTTAAAAGCCCTGCGGACCGCTCCCCTTGCACAGGCGCGCGAGCAGCTGATGGCCATTGTGGGCGTGGGCCCCAAGGTGGCGGACTGCGCGTTGCTCTATGGCCTGCACCGGCTGGAAGCATTCCCAATGGATGTGTGGATGAAGCGCGCCATGAAGGAATGGTTCCCCGGCAGGAAACCGGAGGACTTCGGCCCGTATGCCGGCATTGCCCAGCAATACCTGTTCCATTATATCCGCACGGCGCCGCCGGGCGGGCAATCCGTGAGCGCTTAACGTCGTCAAAAAGACCAATTCAAACAACCATCCCGGGCACGGGCATTTTCGCCCCGTGCCCGGTTTTTGGTCCGATGGCTTTCCATAAGGAGGATACGTTTTGTTGGGTCCGGCCAATTTTTTGCAGATTCGCTGCGGCTTACAAACTCGCCCATTCTCCGCTTGCTTTTTTGCCAAAAGGTATTTCTTTTTTGTGGAATATGCGGTATAATAAGGGCATCTAAAAGATAGGAGTGATTCCAATGGCATTGGTAAATACCAAGGAAATGTTCAAAAAGGCATACGACGGCGGCTATGCGATCGGCGCGTTCAATATTAACGATATGGAAATCATCCAGGGCATTATGAGCGCCTGCGCGGAGCTGAAGGCCCCTGTGATCCTGCAGGTTTCTTCCAGCGCCCGCAAGTATGCGCACCCGGCCTATCTGGTAAAGATGGTCGAGGCCGCTGTAAAAGAGAATCCGGATATTCCGGTTGCCCTGCATTTGGACCATGGCCCGTCCTTTGAGATGTGCAAGGCTTGCATCGACGACGGCTTCACCTCCGTCATGTTTGACGGTTCCGCAAAGCCCTATGAGGAGAATGTGGAAGAGGCCCGCAGAGTGGTCGAGTATGCACACAAGTACAACGTCACGGTAGAGGCCGAGCTCGGCAAACTCGCCGGCGTTGAGGACGACGTCAAGGTAGAAGACGACAAAGCACAGTTCACGGATCCGGACGAGGTACAGGATTTTGTAACACGGACAGGCGTGGACTCCCTTGCCATTGCAATCGGCACGAGCCACGGTGCTTACAAGTTCAAACCCGGCCAGAAGCCGAAGCTGCGCCTTGATATCCTTGAGGAAGTTTCCAACCGCCTGCCGGGCTTCCCGATCGTTCTGCACGGCGCCTCCTCTGTCCTCCCGGAGTTTGTGCAGATGGTCAACCAGTACGGCGGCCAGATGCCCGACGCAATCGGCATCCCGGAAGAGATGCTGCGTGAAGCGGCAGCCAAGGCAGTCTGCAAGATCAACGTGGACTCCGACCTCCGCCTCGCGATGACCGCAACCGTCCGCAAGTATTTTGCGGAGAATCCGTCCCACTTCGATCCCCGCCAGTATCTGGGGGTTGCGCGCGACGCCATCCAGGGCCTCGTGGAGCATAAGATCAAGACGGTTCTCGGCTGCGAGGGCAAAGCCTAATTGTAACGCTTCCAATCGAAATGTTTGCCGCCGCCTTTTCCACTGCGGAAAGGGCGGCGGCTTTTTCTATGCATTTTCGGCAGGACGGAACGGCAAAATTTTGGGTTCGGTTTGCGTCCTTTCTTGGGGGAACCCTTGGATTTTCGCGCATTTGGCCAGAAAAGAGAACCTGGTTTGTATAAACTATACAGAGAATTGCATACGATTTATAACTTCGCTGAAAAACTTTCTATTTCTATTTCGTTAATTTTTGCATTTTGGCTTGTAATGTTTGTGAGAATACGATATAATTGTTATTAATTTGATTGAACAATTGTAAAGTTGTACCAATCAACCCCTGAAAGGAGTTTTTAAGGTGAAGTTGTACAATGCAAAAGATATTCTGAACATTGCAATTGCGGGGCATAGCGGAGCAGGCAAGACCTCTATCGCGGAGGCCATGCTCTACCTTTCCGGCGCCACAGACCGCTTTGGCAAGGTCGGCGAGGGGAATACGGTATGCGACTATGACCCCGAGGAAATCAGGAGAAAAACAACCGTCAGCGCGGCGATCGCCCCGCTGGAGTGGAGAAATCATAAGATCAATCTGCTGGATGCTCCCGGACTGTTTGACTTCGAGGGGGCCATGTGTGAAGCGGTGCGCGCGGCGGATTCGGTTCTGATCGCGGTTTCCGGCAAGGACGGCGTGAACGTCGGCACGGAAAAGGCAGTTGCAGCGGCGGACGCCCGCGGCTTGGCGAAGATTTTCTTTGTCAACGGCCTGTGCGATGAGAGCGCGCGTTTTTATCGCGTGTTCGAGGACTTGAAGGCCAGCTTCGGCCCCTCGGTTTGCCCGGTGGTTGTCCCGTACATCGAAGACGGCAAAGCAAACATATATGTCAATATTTTGGAATATAAGGCATACGATTACTCGAATGGCAAGCCCGTTGAAGTGGCCATGCCGCCCATGGGCGACCGTTTGGAGGGCCTGCGCACGGCAATCTATGAGGCTGTTGCGGAGACCAGCGACGAGATGTTTGAGAAATATTTCTCCGGCGAGCCTTTTACGCCGGAAGAGGTCATCGTGGGCGTCAGCAAGGGCGTCAAATCCGGCGCGATCTGCCCGGTGTTCTGCGGCGACGCGCTCCTGATGCGCGGTATGGAGCAGTTCCTGGACGGCCTGACCTGGCTGGCCCCGTCCGCTTTGGAAAAGAGTGGCGAGATTGCAGCCGACATCGATGGGAACCCGGTCGAGCTTTCGGTCAACCCGGACGGCGCAACGGCGGCGATCGTCTTCAAGACCATCGCGGACCCCTTTGTTGGAAAGATGTCCTTCATCAAGACCATCTCCGGCAAGGTTGCGACGGACGCCCAGCTCATCAATATGCGCACGGGCAACGTGGAGCGCATCGGCAAGACGGTCATGATGCGCGGCAAAAAGCAGGAGGAGATGGGCTGCATCACGGCGGGCGACATCGGCGCCGTGCTCAAGCTGGGCAACGTCTCCACGGGCGACACGCTGTGCTCCCCGACGCGCAAGGTCACCTTGGATGGAATTACCTATCCGGTCCCGACGCTCTCCATGGCCATCCTGCCGAAAAAGAAGGGCGAAGAGGATAAGGTGGCGCAGGGTCTGTTCCGTTTGATGGAAGAGGACCCGGTCATCAAATTTGAAAACAATGCCGAGACCCATCAGATGGTCATCAGCGGCCTGGGCGAGCAGCATCTGGACGTCATCGTTTCCAAGCTGAAAGCGAAGTTCGGCGTGGAGGTCACGCTGGAGCAGCCGCGTGTCCCGTACCGCGAGACCATCCGTAAGAAGGTGCAGGTCCAGGGACGCCATAAGAAACAGACGGGCGGCCACGGCCAGTTCGGCGATGTGTGGATCGAGTTCGAGCCCTGCGACAGCGAGGGCCTGGAGTTTGGCGAGCGCGTTGTAGGCGGCTCCGTCCCGAAGGGCTACTTCCCAGCGGTCGAAAAGGGATTGCAGGAGTGCATCGCGCACGGCCCGTTGGCCGGCTACCCAGTGGTAGGCCTGCGCGCCACGCTGTATGACGGTTCGTATCACCCGGTGGATTCCTCGGAAATGGCGTTTAAGACCGCGGCCTCCCTCGCGTACAAGGCAGGTATGCCGCAGGCCAGCCCGGTGCTGTTGGAACCCATTGGCACCCTGCGCGCCACGGTTCCGGACGCGAACATGGGCGACATCATGGGCGAGGTCAACAAGCGCCGCGGCCGCGTGCTGGGCATGGAGCCCGCAGGCCCCGGCAAGCAGACGGTCGAGGCAGAGGTTCCGGTGGCAGAGATGCACGACTTCTGTACGTTTGTCCGCCAGGTTACCCAGGGACGTGGCAGCTATACCTTCGATTTTACCCGCTATGAAGAAGCGCCCGCCCAGGTTGCCCAGAAGGTGATCGAGCAGGCCAAGGCGGGTGCCGAATAAAGGCTTCCAGCAGGGGCATGAAAAAGCCGCCTTTCCCAGCAGAACGTTTTTGTAAAATTTATGTAAGAGAACCGGCAGCCGTTCCAGTCCATTTCGACTGGAACGGTTGCTTTATTTTTTGCCTAGATTTAACAAAGGGAAAACATGCCTTTAACGCTGCCCATCTATTCTATGTATCGGTAAATTTCGTAGGGAATTGATACGGCTTATCAAAGCCGGATGGGAAAGGTTGTTAAAAAATGGAAGAAAACAAGAAAACATGGAGCGCCCAGAAGAAGGGCGTGCTGATCGCTGCCGGTATCCTGTGTATGTTGCTTTTGATGGGTGCGGGTGTTTTTGCAGGGATGCATTACCAGGAATGGGTGGATGCCCCGTATAACGAGGAGCAGACGTTCACCCCCGATCTCGACGAGGCGGCGCAGGACTGGAATGGCAACACACCGCCGAGCGCAAATGGCGAAGAGCAGGGGATCAAGATCCCGGGCTATGCGTCCATCGCTCTGCCAGCTGGGGAGAAAGATGTTAAGATCCTGCTCCTGAACCCGGAAGAAAACCCTTGCTACTTTATTTTTGAGCTGGTTTTGGACGAGACGGGCGAGACACTGTACACTTCGAAGATGGTAGCGCCAGGCAAGGCCATCCAGGAAGAGACGCTTTCCCGTGCGCTGGATGCAGGTGAATATGAGGCGACGATTAAAATCAGTACCTATTCTTTGGATACCAATACCCAGATGAATGGGGCGAACGTCAAAACAAAGCTGCTGGTTGGCTAACGTCTATTCTGATCCCTTTACAGGGGCATTTAGATAGAGATTTCTACAATAATGGAGGAACAAATTATGAAAAAAGCAATGGCGTTTTGCTTGGCAGCGATGATGGCGGCTGGTATGACGACCTCCGCATTTGCAGCGGCAAAAGACGTAAACCCCGGCAGTGTCATTTTCGATCAGGATTCCTTTAACAATGGCAAAGCCAGCGTAGAACTGGAATATGACGCTGTGGCGGAGCCGACCTATACCATTACCATCCCGATGGGCGTACAGCTCGTCAAGGGCGGCACAACCTCCACGTTCAAGGCGGAAGGCATCTCGAATTTGAACGGCGGCAAGATTGTGCTCTCGATTACCAGCACCCGCAAGTCCGGCATGCCGGATGACTGCCCGGATTTCGCGCTCTATCGCGGCCACAACTATGTGCCGTATGAGGTGCAGGGCTTCTATAAGGACGGTACATCCCACTTTGTCAGCGAACTCAATAAAGAAGTGATGTCCTTTGATGAGGACGGCGAGTACCGCTACAGAGTCATCCCGTCCAAGATCATCCCGGTGACCGGCACCTATTGGGGCAACATCACCTTCCAGTTCGACATTGTTGAATAAGATCCCCTGTGTTTATTAAGCTAAAATCGTTTTCTATCGATTTGAAATCTTGCAAATATCTTCTTTCTTAGATCTTCAACTTCCCCCGAGCACCCGCTCCGGCAAACTGCCGGGATGGGTGCTTTTCTTTTTGCAGCCTTCCCTGTGCAGAAAAGGCATGATTTTTCCCACGGCCGCATATCCATTAGAGATGAAAAAGCGGCGGCCGCCGCGGGGAGGGATCCGTTATGTTTGTATGTTCCATAAAAGCGGGAAAGAAGAAGTGGGTGATTGTTGCGCTGGCGGTGATTTTGGTGGCTGTAACGGTATTTTTGGCCTTTGGGAAATGGAATGCTGCCGCGGAATCCGGAAACGCCAAGGGGTACAGCTGCCTGGCCTCCAGCAATGACGAGCGCGTCGCTTTCTTGGCACAATTCGGCTGGCAGGTGGAGACGGAACCTTTGGAGATCCGGGATGTGGCCATCCCAGATCCATTCGACGAGGTGTACACCCAATACAACACCCTGCAAAAGCAACAGGGCTTTGACCTGGAACCATTGGCGGGAAAGGTCTGCCGTCAATGGGTTTACGAGGTGACCAATTATCCAGCCGAAACCCCGGTTCATGCCAATTTGTTGGTCTTTGAGGACCGTGTGGTCGGCGGCGACATCTGTTCCACGGAATTGGATGGTTTTATGCTCCCATTTGACGCGCTGGGCAGTGGGAATGCGGGCACGGCTTCCTCTGCTGTGAGCTCCGCCCTTCCGGAGAGCGCGGTCTCTTCCGGGGCCCCGGTTTCGTCCCAGGCGCCGGTTTCGTCCGAGGGAGCTCCTGTCTCCTCTTCGGAGATCCCCGCGAACGCCTGGCCGACGGATTGAAGAAAAGACGTGGCACGATGCCGCAAAACGTTCGCGGCATCGTGCCATGTTCGTGCGTTTGGCCAGCGGGAGGATTTTGCTCTTTGCGGAAAGAACGATTGTATTCGCGGGGGAAAACCGATATAATAGAGGAATCAAATTTGGATGGATGTGAAAACATGCCAAAGGAACGGTTGGACAAGGTATTGGCTTCGCAGAATATCGGGAGCCGGAAGGAATCCGGCGCGCTGATCCGGCGCGGTGTGGTAACCGTCAATGGGCAGGTGGTGCGCCAAGCGGACAGCAAGGTGGACCCGGAGCAGGACGCCATCGCGGTGGAAGGACAGGCGCTCCATTTTCAGCGCTATTCCTATATTATGATGAACAAGCCTGCGGGGGTGCTTTCGGCGGCGCGGGATTCGCGCCAGGAGACCGTGGTGGACCTCTTGCCTCCGGAGCTGAAACGTCGCGGACTTTTCCCGGCAGGGCGGTTGGACCGCGATACAGAAGGGCTGCTATTGATTACGGACGACGGGGATTTCGCCCATCGGATGCTGGCGCCAAAGAGCCACGTCTATAAGCTTTACGAGGCGGAACTGGACCTTCCGGCCACCCAGGAAGACGTCAAAGCCTTTGCCGCTGGAATCGAATTGGGCGACCGCATATGCCTGCCCGCGGAGCTCCGGCTGTTGGATGCTACGCGGGTGCAGGTGCAGATCTGCGAGGGCAAGTTCCATCAGGTCAAGCGCATGTTCCACGCGGTTGGAAAGACCGTGATACACCTCAAACGCCTGCGTATCGGCGCGCTGGAACTGGACCCTGCGCTGGCCCCCGGGCAGGCGCGTCCGCTCCGCCCGGAAGAACGGGACAAGATCTTTCGTGCGAAAGATTCTGTAGCGCTTTAAGAAAGCATTTGTCTTTTAGCGGATTTTCATAAAGGTGTTGTTGCATTTTTGGGTAAAAATCGCCTGTTCAAATAGGGGGGCATCTGATATGATAAGGACTAGCCCCGTTTTTTGACATAGGGACGGGACGCTTGTTTTTCATCGTTGCAGAGGGAAACAGGGTTCTTGACGGAATACAAGGAAAAGACTCGCTTTTTGGAGGATTTGTAATATGGCGAACATATCATTGAGGCATGTTTGTAAGACGTTCCACAATGGAGTGGTAGCGGTGCGGGATTGCACATTGGAAGCGGCCGAAGGGGAATTCCTGGTTGTGGCGGGTCCGGAAGGCTCCGGAAAGTCCACTTTGTTTCGGCTCATTGCCGGCCTGGAAACGCCAACCGAAGGGGATATCTATATCGGCGGCGTGGTGGTGAATCAGCTTTTTCCGCAGCAACGGGACATCGCGATGGTCCTGCCGAACCACGTTCTCTATCCGGAGTTAACGGTCAAGGAGAACTTAGCGTTCCGCCTAAAAATGCACCGGATGCCGGAGGCAGAGGTGGAACGGCATGTGCAGGAGGTTGCCGGCTTGTTGCAGATCGATCCGTTGCTGGACCGGAAGCCGGGCGCGCTTACTTCCATGCAACAGCAGATGGTAATGCTGGCCCGGGCCATGGTGCAAGGGCATAAGGTCCTCCTTTTGGATGAGCCATTTGTCCATTTGGACGAAAAACTGCGCGCGCAAATGGGGAAGGAGCTTCGCGAACTTCATAAGCGGTTGGGGATCACCATCCTTTATGCAACGAAGGATCAAGCCGAAGCGGTGGCTTTAGGGGACCGGATTGCCGTAATGAAGGAAGGCTTTATCCAGCAGGCAGGTGCGCCGGAAGAACTCTATGCGTCCCCGGCCAACCAGTTTGTGGCGGGCTTCCTTGGCAATCCTCCGATGAATTTCCTCAATGTCAAGGTGGGCGCGGACGGTTCGGATTATACGTTCACGTTCGGAAAGAGTGCCGTGCGTATGCCGCAAGGCTGGGATGAAACCGGCGTTTTGAAGAGCTATGTGGGCAAGAACGTTGTCCTGGGGGTGCGCCCGAAGGATGTCCATGACGATCCCGCCTTTGTGGAAAAAATGGAAAAGGGCGTTGTAAATGCAGAAGTCGAGGTTATGGAGTCCGTTGGCGGGGAATCCTATCTCTATCTGACGTGCAGCGGACATTCCATCACAGCAGGGGTTGACGCAGATGCGATGCGGCAGAGCGGCGAACCGATCCAAATCGCCTTTGATATGGAGAAAATAAAGCTTTTCGACAGCGATACAGAGCATACGATTTGGCGTTGAACAGGCTTTCTGTGGCTTGGGAAAGCTCAGCTAGAAAAATAGCCCTCTGAAATATGAACAAATTGTAAATTACGCGGCAATTTCCACAAAAAAATTTTTTATTTTGTGATATATAGTTGAAATGTGTGCTGCTTTTATGTAAAATATATGTAGCCTTTTTATAGAATCCACCATCAAGATTAGCAAATATAGATAAAGTGAGGGAGCAGCATGTCAAACAGACTATTTCAAGGGGTTATTCACCAGATGAGGGACGCTATTGACCGCACAATCGGTGTGATCGACGAGACGTCCGTCATTATTGCCTGCAGCGAGCTGGGGCGGATCGGCGAGGTCAACGACAGCATTACCGCCGATGTCTTGGCAGCTCCGGGAACCTTTGTGGTGAATGGTTACACCTACAAATCCTTTGGCAGCAGGCCGCGGCCGGAATATGCGGTGTTTGTCTCCGGTTCAGACCCGGAAGCCAGCCGGTATGCATCGCTGCTTGCCATCTCTTTGAGCAGCATCAAACAATACTACGATGAAAAGTATGACCGCAGCAACTTTATTAAAAACGTGATCTTGGACAATATCCTTCCCGGCGATATTTATCTGAAAGCGCGGGAACTGCGCTTTAATTCCGACGTCAGCCGGGTCTGCATGTTGATTAAGATTACAAACAAGTCCGATATTTCCGCTTACGATGTGATCCAGAACCTCTTCCCGGATAAGAGCAAGGATTTTATCATCAACATCAACGAGACGGACATTGCGTTGGTCAAGGAGATCCGGGCGGGCATTGAACCGAAGGACTTGGAAAAGCTGGCCGGTTCCATTGTGGATACCCTCTCCAGCGAATTTTATACGCATTGCGTGGTCGGCATCGGCACCATTGTAGTTGGCATCAAGGATTTGGCCCGTTCCTTTAAAGAGGCGCAGGTTGCTTTGGAGGTCGGCAAGGTGTTCGATACGGAGCGCGCCATCGTCAGCTATGACAATCTGGGCATTGCGCGTCTGATCTATCAGTTGCCGACGACCCTGTGCGAAATGTTCCTCAAAGAGGTCTTTAAGCGCGGCTCGATCGAGTCCCTGGACCACGAGACGTTGTTTACCATCCAGCGCTTCTTTGAGAACAACCTGAATGTCTCGGAGACGTCCCGTAAGCTGTTTGTACACCGCAATACGCTGGTGTACCGCTTGGAGAAGATCAAGAAGATCACCGGTCTGGACCTGCGCGAGTTCGAGGACGCAATCGTCTTTAAAGTGGCGCTGATGGTCAAAAAGTACCTTTCTTCGAATCCGGTCAAGTTCTAATAGAGGGATTTTTGCCGGAGGTTGTCGGAAGCTTAAAAAATTACAAAAATATTACAAATTATTTCTTTTTAAAAACAATAAATGCAGCACCCATTGGTATTATGTAAACATGCCGGTGGGTGCTGTTCTGTGTATAGAAAACGGCCTGTTGAAACGGCTTACAGCCGCACCGGCTGGGCAAATATGGTAATTACGCGGGGATGGAACATCCCGTTTCGAGATAGAAACCATCGTGTGCTTTGAAAACCGCACGGCGTTTTGATAACCGGTCTTTTATGGTCCAAGGGGGATCTGCGCCCTTGGCGCGGTTTTTATGCACCGCAGGGCTTTGGGAGAGAGAAAATGATTGAATTTAAAAATGTGAGCAAGACATATAGCAACGGGACACATGCACTGCAAAATGTGAATTTGACCGTTGCAGACGGGGAGTTTGTATTTATCGTAGGCTCTTCCGGCGCCGGAAAGAGTACGTTCTTGAAATTGATTATGTGTGAGGAAACGCCCAATGAGGGCGATATTATCGTCAACGGCACCCATATTACCAGCCTAAAAAAGCGGGAGATCCCGTATCTCCGGCGCATGATGGGCATCGTTTTCCAGGATTTCCGTTTGATCGATAACATGACGGTCTATGAAAACGTGGCCTTCGCTATGCATGTGATCGGGGCCACACAGAGCGAAATCAAAAAGCGCGTGCCCTACATATTGAGCCTGCTAAATTTGCAGGATAAGCAGAAATGCCGCCCGAACGAACTCTCTGGCGGCGAGCAGCAGCGTGTTGGGCTTGCGCGCGCACTGGTCAACAACCCGAAGCTCATCATCGCAGACGAGCCCACCGGGAATATCGACCCGGCGCTCTCGTTTGAAATTGTCGACCTGCTCAGCGAGATCAACCGGAGGGGGACCACCATCCTCATGGTGACGCATGAGCACTCTTTGGTCAAGCACTTCCATAAGCGTGTGGTAGAGATTCATGACGGCCGGATCGTGGCCGATACAGCTTCGATGGAGGTGGAACCAGATGCGCAAGATTAAAACGGTACGTACCCAAAAGAAACGGTCCGGTTCCCGGCTTTCCAGCTTGGGGTACTTGCTGAAAGAGGGCGTTAAGAATATTTGGAGCAACCGGACCATGAGTTTCGCCTCCGTTGGCGTGCTGGTTTCCTGCCTGCTGTTGACGGGCGCGGCGGTGCTCTTTTCCATGAATGTGGATGTGGCGATGAAGTCGCTGGAGGGGAACAACTCCACGACGGTCTACCTTCAAGAAGGGCTGCCCACCTTGACCAGCCTCCGGGTGGGGCAGGAGATCAAGCAGCTGGACAATATTGAAGAATGTGAATTTGTCTCAAAGCAGGACGCTGTGCAAAATATGTTGGATATGCTGGGCGACGACGGCACCGTATTGGAGGGCCTTTTGGGGGATGAAAATTTCCTGCCGGATGCGTTCCGCATCTCGATGAAGGACCTGAATCTGTATGATGAGACGGCGGCGCAGATTGAAGCGATCAATGGCGTGGACGAGATCATCGATTATTCCGACATCGCGGAGCAGCTCACCAGCTTGGACAACCTAGTGACCTCCGTAGGCTTTTGGATTGTCCTGATTTTGAGCCTTGTTTCCCTGTTTATCATTTCCAATACGATCCGTGTGACGATGTTCTCACGGCGGTTGGAAATCAGCATTATGAAATCCGTGGGTGCGACAAACTGGTTTGTCCGGGTCCCCTTTATCGTGGAAGGCGTGATTATCGGCCTCCTGTCCGGCGGGGTGGCCAGCGGGTTGCTGGTGCTCGTCTATAACAAGCTGGTGTCCTCCATTGCGTCGATCCCCTTGTTTTCGCCGGTGGACATCGGGCCCATCACTTGGCGCATTACTCTGATCTTTATGTTGGCCGGCGCCTTGTTTGGCGCCCTGGGCGGCCTGATTACGCTCGGTAAATACCTGAAGAAAGAAGGAGGAGATTTAGGTGGCCTGTAAGAAGAGATGGCTCAAGGGGTTTGTGGCATTGGTATTGGCGTTTTCCGTATTCTGCGCGCCGGGCGCGATCCAGCTGCATGTGGATGCAGCCTCGTCCGACCAGCTTTCCGATCTGCAACAGAAGCAAAAGGACTTGCAGCAGCAGAAGCAGGAGTTGGCCAAGCAGCAGGCGGCAACCGACCAGAAGCTGGCCAGTTTGAAGGCGGATAAAGAAAAACAGCTGGAATACAAAAATACACTGGATCAGCAGATGGAAAACCTCCAGAGCCAGATCACGGTGCTGAACGAGCAAATTTCCACACTGGATCAAAACATTACGGAAAAAACAGAGCAGATTGCCGACAAGCAGGCCGACATTGACTTTAACTATGAGCAGCTAAAGGAACGCCTCTGTGCCCTGTATAAGACGGGCGAAGCGAGCAACTTACAGATCCTTTTGAATTCCGAGAATGTGATGGATCTTGCCAATAAGACCCATCTCTTGCAGGTAATCACCGAGCATGACACAGAATTGATCAATACGCTCAAAGAAGAGTTGCAGTCCATTGCAGACGAAAAGGCGGAGATCGAGCAGAACCGCCAAGAGGTCGCCGCAGCGAAGACGGAGCTCGATAACAAGCGCAACGAATTAGGTACGTTGGAAAGCGAGGCCCAGCGCGTGCTGGATGAGCTGACCGCAAACGAGCAGTCGATGCAGTCGGAGAGCGACAGCCTTGCTGCGGAACAGAGAAGGATTGAGCAGGAAGAGGCACAGGCTGCCGCGGAGATCGACCAATGGTGGGCGGATTATTATGCCTCCCAGAACAGTGGAAGCAGCGGTGGGAATAGCGGCGGAAGCAGCAACACCACGGCGCCAGAGAGCTATGTAGGCGGGCAGTTCACCTGGCCGGTGCCGGGCTATACGCACATTTCCTGCGGCTACAGCAGCGGCCATAAGGCCATCGACATCAACCGGACCAACGGAAAGAGCATTTCCGGCGCGCCGATCGTGGCGGCAAACGGCGGTACAGTGGTTGTGGCAGGCTGGCATTACAGCTATGGCAACTATGTGATGATCGACCACGGCGGTGGATATTCGACCTTATACGCCCATGCGAGCAGCCTGGCGGTCAGCAAAGGGCAAACCGTGAGCCGCGGGCAGACCATCGCCTATGTTGGCAGCACCGGGAATTCGACGGGGCCGCATCTGCATTTTGAGATTCGTGTCAACGGCGTGCGGAAGAACCCGTTCAATTGGTTCTCTTAATTAGAAGCGCATTTTAGACAGGCATGTCCTTTTGGGAAGGGGCGCCCGCAGCGGCGTCCGCAGATCCGTCGTTGCTTGCGGGTGGCAGGCCCTGCGGCGGATGGGATTTCCGGCGGGACATGCCTGTTTCAAATCGGATAAAAGGGGTTGTGCAAAGGAGGGAATCCATGAAGCAGTCAAAAAAAATCCGGCGCGTGGCCGCGGTTCTGGCGGCGGTAGCTGTGCTGTGCTCCTCTACCACGTCGCTTCGGTGCGCTGACGCGGCCGTTTCCGAGGGGGATCTGGATGCACTCCAGCAGGAACAGCAGGAGCTGGAGCAGCAGCGTGAGAAATTGGAGCAACAGCAGGAAGCGACGAAAGCAAAGCTGGACCAACTGCGCGCGGATAAGTCAAAGCAGCAGGAATATAAGGCAACCCTGGACAGCCAGATGCAGAATGTCCAGAGCCAGATCAATGTTTTAAACCAGCAAGTTTCAACACTGGACACCAGCATCCAGGAGAAGACGGCACAACTTTCCGGCAAGCAGCAGGAAGTCAATACGACCTTTGATGAATTGAAAAAGCGCTTGTGCGCAATCTATAAGACGGGGGAAGCCAGTACCCTACAGATCCTCCTAAGTTCCCAAAATGTAATGGATCTGGCCAATAAGACCTATTTGCTCCGCAGCATTACGGAGCATGACATCGCATTGATCAATGGACTCAAGGAAGAGATGCAGGGGATTGCGGCGGAGAAAGCGGAGATTGAGCAGAACCGGGCCGATCTCACCGAAGCGAAGAGCACCTTGGATCAAAAGCGCACCGAATTGGGGGCGTTGCAGAGCGAAGCGCAGAATGTTTTGGACGGCATTGCCAATCAGGAACAGGGTATCCTGGCGGAGAGCGACGCGCTCTCCATGGAGGAAGAGGAGATCCGCCGGAGAGAAAATGAGGCCGGCGACCGGATCGACCAGTGGTGGGCCGATTATTATGCGGAGCAGAAGCGCCAACAGGAGGAGCTCAAACGCCAGCAGGAGGAAGAGCAGCGGAAACAGCAGGAACAGGCGCAGCAAAACCAAGAGGAAAGCGAAAGTTCCACACAGCCGGTGGAAGAACCCGAGCAGGAATCCTCCGCGCCACCGGTTGTGAACGACGCCCCTCTGGAATACGTGGGCGGGCAGTTTACTTGGCCAGTGCCGGGATATACCCACATTTCCTGCGGCTACAGCAGCGACCACAAGGCGATCGACATCAACCGCACCAATGGAAACAGCATTGATGGGGCGCCGATTGTGGCGGCGAACAGCGGAAAGGTAGTAAAAGCGGGCTGGGACAACAGCTATGGCAACTTTGTGATGATCGACCACGGCGGCGGCTACTCCACCCTATATGCACACGCCAGCAGCTTGGCAGTGAGCACGGGCCAGCAGGTGGAACGGGGCCAGACCATCGCCTATGTGGGCAGTACAGGCGATTCTACAGGCCCGCATCTGCATTTTGAAGTGCGCGTCGACGGCGTCCGGCAGAACCCATTCAATTGGTTTTCCGCAGGTTGACCGGCAATGGTTAACAGCGGATGGGACCGTTGGAGCGGGCAATATATGGCTGGAAAGGGCCAAAAACGGGTAGGATTGACAGAAAATTTACATTTGGCCGTATAAAAAGAAAACGAAATCCGGTATGATAGTAAAAAAGGCCGGGGACACATGAACAGGCTCCGCCGGAATCTTTTTCAGGGATGAAAGGGTTCTTGGAATATGGATGCGGGGCGGAAAGATGGAAATACCTGCATAGTAAGGAATGATATGTGATGGGTAAGAAAATATCTCTGGGGGCGGCAGTTGCTGTTGCTGGGATCACAGCGGCGGTCACCGTATCCCTGACATACGTATACGCGATGAACAGCTTCAATGAAAAGGTGGCCGACGTCAACGAGCGGCAGGCGATGTACACAAAGCTCAGTGAGATCGACCAAAAGGCGCGGCAGGACTACGTCGGTGAGATTAACGAAACGCAGTTGACCGATGGCATTTGCGCGGGATATATTGCGGGGTTGGGCGATTTACAGGCCCAGTACATGTCCGCGGAACGGTATAAGACCTATCAGACCGGCACGGCAGGGAAAAACACCGGCGTTGGGATTAAAACAGCCATGGACGAGGACGGCAACATGGAAGTCATCCAGGTGATGCCGAATTCCCCCGCGGAGCAGAGCGGCATCCGAAAGGGCGATACCATCGTCTCGATGGACGGCCGCGAGATTGTCCGGATTACGTATGGCGACGCGCTCAACCGCCTGGACGGGACAGCCGGAACGACCGTCACCCTGGGGATTTACCGCGCAGCCCAGCCTACAGAAGCCGCCGCGGAGAGCGAGAATACTGTTGCGGATGGCACAGACTCGTCTGGGACGGAACCGCAGGGGGAGTATCTGGAAATCACCGTTACCAGGGCGGAATACACCAAGCAGAGCATTACTTCGTCCGTGATCAACGGGAATGTGGGATACATCAAAATCTCTGAATTCAACGACAGCAGCGTCGAGCAATTCAATTCCGCCCTTTCCTCGCTCAATAAGCAGAAAGTAGCGGGTTTGGTAATTGACTTGCGGAACAATTCCGGTGGCAGCGTGGAGGCGATGGCGTCCATGCTGGACACCCTGTTGCCGGCGGGCAACCTGGTGACCACGCAGGATAAGAATGGGCAGACGACGGTGGAATATACATCGAAATCCAACGAGATTGCGCTTCCGATCAGCGTCATTGCAAATGAGACCACCTTTGGCGCAGCAGAAATTTTTGCTGCGGATATAAAGGAATTCAAAAAGGGCCTGGTTGTCGGACAACCGACGGCGGGATATGGCACAAAGGACGAGGTCATCCCCCTTTCGGACGGTTCTGCGATTACGCTTTCCGTGGCGAATTATTTGACGCCGGGAGGGACCGTGTTCAACGGCGTAGGGATTGCCGCAGATATATCCGCCACCTTGACCGAGGAGCAGATGGACTTGCTGGCGCGCGATGAACTAGCCCATACCGATGATGCGCAGCTGCAAGCCGCCGTCAGCGCATTGGTACGCCAAGGGGCGGCAGTTGCAGAAATCCCCGGGACGCAGAGCGCGCAGGGGACGGACGCCATCCCGGAGGAGGCCGGGGAAGGTTCGGCAACCGGTGAGGACGCCGCCTCTTCGGAAGGGACCCAGCCGACGGAAGAAAGCAGTACGTCCAGCAGCACGGCAGGATAAACGTTTTTCCTGGGAAGCACAAGGGGTTGCCAGAAAACCAGAAGATGTAAGAAGGTATCCCCAGCCGTGTGCGGGTTTGGTGAATTTTGCAGAGAGAGGTTTTTCTCTCTTATGGCTGCCTTTTGGAAAACCGCCCTATAAAGAAGATAAGGGGTCTGCTTGGAAGCAGAGTAGCCTTATGGCCGTAAAAAGAGCGAAAAGCCCGTGCAGGGAGATAGAAAAAATGGAACGAAAAGAGGAATATCTCTTTTTAAGGGAAGAAATCATGAAAAATAACAGCGCTGCGGAGAGTTACCGGAATGTCATGTACACGGTGACGATCGCTTTGCTGACGATTGCATTTAGTCAAAAGGAACCATTGCTGTTCCTTTTGCCGCTTTGCATTATCCTCCCGGCCTATAAAATCATTATAGATAAATTATTGGGAATGTGTAGGATTGCAGCCTATTTGATCGTATTCTTAGAGGGCAAGGACTTTCAATGGGAGACGAATTTATACCACTATGACAAGCTGTTTTCCAAGGGAAAGGCATCTATTGACGCATACTTATATTATGGGATTACGGCTTGCTGTTCTCTATTGGCAATGATACGAATCGATTTTTCGAAGATGCTGGATGCCGCAAATTTGTTCCGTATGGCTGTCATTGTGATCACAACAATCCTTTGCTTTGTAATCATTCGAAAATTGGATATTCGTTACCTTCAAGCGAAAGAAAAGTACATAGATGGATGGAAGAAGGTAAAAGAAGCCAAAGCCTCTGGACAAAATGGAAGCTTTTAGAGGTGAGCGGCATGAGCGCTGTTGCTTATCCGTTTGGAAAACCGTTCACTTTATAAAAAACCTCCAGATCTGATAGAAAAAGGATACCCCCTCTTCACAGCCTTAGCTGTGAAGAGGGGGTTCTTTGGACAGCATCTGAAAAGTATGAAAGCAAAAATCTGTAGGTTTGTCAAACATCTTGTACAGCGAGAGATTCAAAGAAAGCAGCAAGTTT